>BNJS01003600.1_pt1:0-227500 | contig 800985 bp, 1005 predicted proteins | sample 8540461 | NCBI WGS metagenome assembly BNJS01 (sample SAMD00202454, study PRJDB9452) | human saliva metagenome | isolation source: human saliva | place: Japan | reverse complement strand
ATACCAGCTGGCTGCAACTGTTTATTAAAAAACACAGCACTCTGCAAACACGAAAGTGGACGTATAGGGTGTGATGCCCTGCCCGGTGCTGGAAGGTTAATTGATGGTGTAATCGAAAGAGAAGCTCCTGATCGAAGCCCCAGTAAACGGCGGCCGTAACTATAACGGTCCTAAGGTAGCGAAATTCCTTGTCGGGTAAGTTCCGACCTGCACGAATGGCATAATGATGGCCAGGCTGTCTCCACCCGAGACTCAGTGAAATTGAAATCGCCGTGAAGATGCGGTGTACCCGCGGCTAGACGGAAAGACCCCGTGAACCTTTACTATAGCTTGACACTGAACATTGAATTTTTGATGTGTAGGATAGGGTGGGAGCCTTTGAAGCAGTCACGCCAGTGATTGTGGAGTCGTCCTTGAAATACCACCCTTTAACGTTTGATGTTCTAACGAAGATTACGAAACGTGGTCTCGGACAGTGTCTGGTGGGTAGTTTGACTGGGGCGGTCTCCTCCCAAAGAGTAACGGAGGAGCACGAAGGTTTGCTAATGACGGTCGGACATCGTCAGGTTAGTGCAATGGTATAAGCAAGCTTTAACTGCGAGACAGACAAGTCGAGCAGGTACGAAAAGTAGGTCATAGTGATCCGGTGGTTCTGAATGGAAGGGCCATCGCTCAACGGATAAAAGGTACTCCGGGGATAACAGGCTGATACCGCCCAAGAGTTCATATCGACGGCGGTGTTTGGCACCTCGATGTCGGCTCATCACATCCTGGGGCTGAAGTAGGTCCCAAGGGTATGGCTGTTCGCCATTTAAAGTGGTACGCGAGCTGGGTTTAGAACGTCGTGAGACAGTTCGGTCCCTATCTGCCGTGGGCGTTGGAGAATTGGTTGGGGCTGCTCCTAGTACGAGAGGACCGGAGTGGACGCACCACTGGTGTTCCGGTTGTGTCGCCAGACGCATTGCCGGGTAGCTAAGTGCGGAAGAGATAAGTGCTGAAAGCATCTAAGCACGAAACTTGCCAAGAGATGAGTTCTCCCAGATTTAAAATCTGTAAGGGTTGTTTAAGACTAAGACGTAGATAGGTCTGGTGTGTAAGCGGTGCGAGCCGTTGAGCTAACAGATACTAATTGCCCGAGAGGCTTAACTATACAACGCTCAAGGGTTTTGGGTGTTGAGAAGACGAAAGAAACTCAGAGACGAAAGAGAAGAAGAAAGTTTTGAAGGTTATCAGCTTGTTTGGTTGTGAGCGCTAGAGATAGCGGAACAGAAAGAGAGAAAAGTTATTAAAGGAATAATCCTGGCGGCGATAGAGCGGTGGTCCCACCTGACCCCATACCGAACTCAGAAGTGAAACGCCGATGCGCCGATGGTAGTGTGGGGCTTCCCCATGTGAGAGTAGGACACCGCCAGGTACTGAATGTGAACCCCGAGCTGAATGGCTTGGGGTTTTTGTGTTTTTATATAAAATATTAGAATTCATATATAAATGAGTCTAATAATGATAAAATCTTCGCCTATTTCTAGATAGCAATAATTATGAAAAAACAGATAAGTAAGATCTTTTCCAGTGATGGCGAATTGAGTAAGAATATCAAAGGATTTAAACCACGAGCAGAACAGCTCGAAATGGCTCAATCTAGTAGGATATGCTATCCAAAATAAGCGACCGCTTGTTGTAGAAGCTGGAACAGGTACTGGAAAGACTTTTGCTTATTTAGCACCGGCACTTATTGCAGGAAAGAAAACGATTATTTCAACCGGCTCTAAAAATCTACAAGATCAACTCTTTTCAAGAGATCTACCTGCCATAAAAAAAGCCTTAAATTATTCTGGAAAAATTGCATTATTGAAAGGGCGATCCAATTACTTATGTTTGGAACGACTGGATCAGGTTATCGCTCAAGGTGTGCTTGGGGATAAATCTGTTTTAGCCGATTTAAGTAAAGTAAGAAAATGGAATAATGCGACGAAAACAGGTGATTTGACAGAATGTATTGAATTGGCTGAAGATAGCCCAATTTTGCCTCAATTGACGAGCACAGCAGAAAGTTGTTTAGGAACAGATTGCCCTAACTACGCTGAATGCTATGTCGCACAAGCTCGTAAAAAAGCGCTAAATGCAGATCTTGTCGTAGTAAATCATCATCTTTTCTTTGCTGATATGGCGGTAAAAGAAAGCGGCTTTGGTGAGCTTATTCCCAATGCAGAAGTTATTATTTTTGATGAAGCACATCAACTCCCCGATATAGCAAGCCAGTACTTTGGTCAATCATTAACCTCTCGCCAGCTATTTGATTTATGTAAAGATATCAATATTGTTTATCGAACAGAATTGAAAGATATGCCGCAGCTTGGCACAACTGCAGATACCTTGCTTAAAGTCATTCAGGATTTCCGTCTTCTTCTTGGTGAGGGAAATCAGCGAGGAAATTGGCGTGAGCTATTTAAGCAAAGTGCGGTCAAAAAATCGGTTGAATTATTGCAAGAAAAAATAGAGTTTCTTTCTGAAGTTATCAAGATTGCATTAGGTCGCTCTCAGACTTTGGATAGTATTTTTGAACGTACTGAAAGTATTAAAAATCAATTAATGCGTCTTTGTGATACGGCTATAGTCGGTTATTGCTACTGGTACGAAAGTATGGGGCGACAATTTGGTTTGCATATTACACCACTAACTGTCGCAGATAAATTTGGTGAACAGCTAAATAATAAAGAAGCAGCTTGGATTTTCACCTCAGCGACTCTTGAAGTTGGCGGCACTTTTAATCATTTCTGTCAGCGACTAGGTATTGAGCAAGCAGAACAAAAAATTCTTCACAGTCCTTTTGATTATCCTAATCAATCGCTACTTTGCGTGCCACGTTATTTACCAGCAACGAATCAAAATAATACGTTACAAGCTCTTGGTGAAATGTTGTTGCCTATCATTGAAGCGAATAAAGGGCGATGCTTTGTGCTTTGTACTTCTTATTTAATGATGAGAGGCTTGGCAGAGTATTTTAGAGAAAAGAGTGAGCTTTCTATCTTATTACAAGGTGAAATGCCTAAAGCAAAATTACTCGAACAATTTATTAATGAAACCCATAGTGTGCTAGTTGCTACTTCTAGCTTTTGGGAAGGCGTGGATGTCCGTGGTGATGCACTTTCCTTAGTCATTATTGATAAATTGCCTTTTACCGCACCAGATGAACCTTTGCTAAAAGCGCGTATTGAAGATTGTCGATTGCAAGGTGGCGATCCATTTAATGATATACAGATCCCTGAAGCGGTTATTACGCTGAAACAAGGTGTAGGACGCCTAATTCGAGATGTAACTGATCGTGGTGCGGTAATTATTTGTGATAATCGTCTTGTTATGCGAAATTACGGCGAAACCTTTCTAAAAAGTTTACCTAATTCAACCCGTACCCGAGATCTCAACAAAGTGGTACAATTCTTACAAAATGAGAAAATGGATTAATAATGAAAAATATCATTTTATTAGCGCTTGATACTTCAACAGAAGCCTGTTCTGTTGCACTTTGGCATAAAGGCGAAAAAACACATCTAGATGAATTAGCGCAACGAACACACACAAAACGTATTCTTCCAATGGTTGATGAGTTGCTTGCCAATTCAGGTATCAATTTGAAGCAAGTAGATGCGTTAGCATTTGGACGAGGTCCTGGTAGTTTTACTGGTGTCCGTGTCGGCGCAGGAATTGCTCAAGGGCTTGCATTTGGTGCTGATTTACCTGTTATTGCGGTATCAAATTTAACAGCAATGGCTCAGGCTGCATTTGAATTACATCAAGCTGAAAATGTGGCAGCTGCCATTGATGCGAGAATGAATGAAGTTTATTTTTCTCAAGTAAAACGAGAAAAAGTGCGGTCAGAATTGGGTGAGTTTTTCCAATGGAATCCTGTTATAGAAGAACAAGTTTGCCAACCTGAAAAAGTGCTTGAACAGCTTTCAGATTTAACCGCCTATCGAGTCGGAACAGGTTGGGCAGCGTATCCTCAATTTAAAGACAGTGGTTTAGGAGGGAGTGATATTATTTTACCTTCTGCACAATATATGCTTGAGCTTGCTTTAACAGATTATGCGCAGAATAAAGTCATATCTGCCTTAGAGATTGAGCCTGTTTATTTGCGTAATGAAGTAACTTGGAAAAAATTACCTGGGCGTGAATAATTTTCAAAAAGGAGTTGAAGATGAATAAAAAAACGATCTTAGTTTTGACCGCACTTTCGACCACATTAGTGGGATGTGTTAATGCACCGAAAGGACTGGAAAAAGAACAGTTTACTTTAAAATCATTATCTTCAATTCAACAGAGTGATTATAGCTGTCAGTGCAAATCAATTCGTTTAGGCGGAAAAGTATTAACAGCACAAGCCCAGCCGAATAAAACTAAAATTGAAGTATTAAGCTATCCAGTTTACTCAACCTCTGCAAAACCCATGATTGATGAACAACCTAATGGACGTTTTATTACTTATCTTGATGGTTTTGTTGAGCCTGAAAGTTTAAAAGACCAATTTATTACAATTGGCGGCACCTTACTGAAAACAGAACAAGGCAAGGTTGATCAGGCAAGCTACACTTACCCTGTAATTCAAAACCAATCATTATCGTGTCTGGAAGCTTTCTCAAAGCTATTACTATCCAGATGATATGTGGGATGATTGGGGCTTTTTTGGTCGACGACCATATTATTGGTATGGCGAGCCTGAAATTCGCTATTATCTCTACTAACTAAATGATAAAATTAAGAAAATTTTCCAAAGAATAAGGATAAAAAATGGAAAAAGTTTGGTTTCAAAATTATCCAGAAGGTTCACCCACCACGCTGGATACCTCAAAATATGATTCGATTCTCGATATTTTAGATAAAGCAATTCGTGAGCATCCAGACCGTCCTGCTTATATCAATATGGGACAAGTGCTGACTTTTCGCAAATTAGAAGAGCGAAGCCGTGCATTTGCTGCATATCTACAAAATGAACTGAAATTGAAACGTGGCGATCGTGTTGCTCTCATGATGCCAAATTTATTGCAATATCCTATTGCGCTTTTCGGTATCTTACGTGCGGGCCTAGTTGTCGTAAACGTGAATCCACTTTACACCCCACGTGAATTAGAACATCAGTTACAAGACAGCGGTGCAACGGCGATTGTTGTTGTTTCAAACTTCGCTTCAACCTTGGAAAAAATCGTGTTTAACACTAAAGTAAAGCATGTAATTTTGACAAGAATGGGTGATCAGCTTTCTTTTGGTAAGCGTAATTTGGTCAATTTTGTTGTGAAATACGTTAAAAAATTAGTGCCAAAATATAAACTACCGAATGCAGTGACTTTCCGTGAAGTGTTAAGTATTGGTAAATATCGCCAATATGTTCGTCCACAAGTGGATCGTGAAGATTTAGCCTTCTTACAATATACAGGTGGTACAACGGGTGTTGCTAAAGGTGCAATGCTGACACATGGCAATATTATTACCAATATTTTCCAAGCGAAGTGGATTGCGGAGCCATTTATTGGCGATCATACCAAGCAACGCATTGCCGTACTGGCTTTACCGCTTTATCATGTTTTTGCCTTAACGGTAAACTGTTTACTCTTCTTAGAGCTTGGCGTTACTGCGCTCTTAATTACGAACCCACGTGATATTGATGGCTTTGTTAAAGAGCTCAAAAAATACCGCTTTGAAGCGATTACAGGGGTAATACCTTGTTTAATGCGCTACTTAATAATGAAAATTTCAAAGAAGTGGATTTTTCACGATTAAAACTTTCTGTTGGCGGCGGTATGGCGATCCAACAATCGGTCGCAACGCGTTGGCATGATTTAACTGGCTGTAACATCATTGAAGGTTATGGCATGACAGAATGTTCACCGCTAATTGCCGCTTGTCCGATTAATGTGGTGAAACACAATGGTACAATTGGTGTACCGGTGCCAAATACCGATATTAAAATTATCAAAGATGATGGCTCGGGAAGCACAACTTGGTGAAGCAGGAGAGCTTTGGGTTAAAGGTGAACAAGTCATGCGTGGTTATTGGCAACGTCCAGAAGCGACTGCTGAAGTGCTTCAAGATGGTTGGATGGCAACGGGTGATATCGTCATTATGGACGAGAGCTATAGCCTCCGTATTGTTGACCGCAAAAAAGACATGATCTTGGTTTCAGGGTTTAACGTTTATCCAAATGAAATCGAAGATGTGGTGATGCTAAATTATAAAGTCGCTGAAGTCGTCGCTATTGGTGTGCCACATGAAGTGTCGGGAGAAACCATCAAAATCTTCGTTGTGAAGAAAGATGATAGCCTCACGCGTGATGAATTACGCCAACATTGCAGACAACATCTCACGGGTTATAAAGTCCCGAAAGATATTGAGTTTCGGGATGAATTACCGAAAAGTAATGTAGGCAAAATTTTACGACGCGTACTGCGTGATGAAGAAATAGCAAAACGCTCACAACATTAATAAAATCAGGGATATGTGTTCATATCCCTGTTTAGTCTTTACCTCTATTTGAAAATACATCCTATTACAATGATAAAAGAATGCCAAAATCAACCGCACTTTACATTAATTCAAAATAATGAAGAGCTAGCTCAGGTTTGTCAGTTAGCGCGTCAGCAAAGTGCGGTCGCTTTAGATACCGAATTTATGCGGGTATCGACCTATTATCCTAAATTAGGATTAATTCAACTTTATGATGGTGATCGTGTTTCATTGATCGATCCTTTATCCATTACTGATTTTTCACCTTTTGTGGAATTATTACGCGATCAGCAGGTGACAAAAATTTTGCATGCTTGTAATGAAGATTTATTGGTTTTTTTGCAAGAGTTTGATGCACTTCCACAACCTATTATGGATACGCAAATTATGGCACGTTTTCTAGGTTTTGCTAATTCAGCGGGCCTAGCCAAATTGGTGTTACATTATTTGGGCGTTGAAATGGATAAAGGGGCAACGCGTACAAACTGGCTAAAACGCCCACTTTCACCAGCACAGCTACAGTACGCAGCAGGGGATGTATGGTATCTCTTGCCAGTCTATCAAAAAATGCAAATAGAATTAGCGCAATCACCTTGGCTTCAAGCGGTAATTGATGATTGCCAGCTTGCGATCTCGAAAACCTGTAAATTAGATGATCGCGATCCAGACAAAGCCTATTTAGAGATTCCAAATGTTTGGAAATTGAATCCGCTCGAATTAGCGCGTTTACAGCTATTGGCCAAATGGCGACAAGAAACGGCAATGGCACGAAATTTAGCCCTTTCTTATGTGGTGAAATCTGACAACCTTTGGAAAGTGGCAAAAAATAATCCTCGTAATACATCAGAAATGCTAGCGCTTGGCTTATCTGAAAATGAAGTGCGTGTACGTGGCAAAAAAATGCTTCAATTATTAGCACAAAGCCGCCGAATTTCCCCTTATGATTATCCTAAACGTTTAGTGCGTATTGTGGATGATCCTCGTTATAAAAAGGCAATTCGATTGTTACAAGAAAAAGCTTATGAACTGACCCCAAAAGGATTAACCCTTGATATTCTGGCAAGTAAACGAAATTTAGAAGATCTCATTAAATGGGTTTGGTTAAAAAATGAAGATATGACAAAACAGCCCGATCTGCTTTTAGGGTGGCGAAGAGAGATTGGCTTGAAGCTGGTTGAATACTTAAAATCTGTAGAGTAGCCATTAAAAACAATCCTAAAAATAACCGCACTTTGAATAGTTAAAAGTGCGGTTATTTTCTTTAGTGTTTTACAACAAAGGCTTTAATTAAGCTTGTGTTGCTTGGATCGCGGTTAATGCGATGGTGTAGATGATATCATCCACTAATGCACCACGAGATAAGTCATTAACCGGTTTACGCATACCTTGAAGCATTGGACCTACAGCCACTAAATCTGCAGAACGTTGTACCGCTTTATAACCGATGTTACCTGCGTTGATATCAGGGAATACAAACACGTTTGCTTGACCAGCCACTTTAGAGTTTGGCGCTTTAGAAGCAGCCACATCTTTCATTACAGCTGCATCGTATTGTAGTGGACCGTCGATTAATAAATCAGGACGTTTTTCTTGTGCAATACGCGTTGCATCTTTCACTTTCTCTACAGATTGACCTGAGCCAGAAGTACCGGTTGAGTAAGAAAGCATTGCGACTTTCGGATTTAAACCAAATGCTTTTGCAGATTCAGCGGATTGGATTGCGATTTCAGCCAGTTGTTCAGCGGTTGGCTCTGGGTTTACTGCACAGTCACCATACACTAATATTTGGTCTGGTAGTAACATGAAGAATACAGACGAGATAATTGAGCTACCTGGTGCTGTTTTGATGATTTGCATCGGTGGGCGAATTGTATTTGCCGTGGTGTGAACGGCACCAGAGACTAAACCATCTACTTCGCCTGCTTCTAACATCATCGTACCTAATACAACGGTGTCTTCTAATTGCGCACGAGCTTGTTCTTCCGTTAAACCTTTAGATTTACGTAATTCAACCAAACGAGCAACGTAGTTTTCGCGTACATCAGCTGGATTGATGATCGTTACATCAGCACCTAAAGTCACGCCTTGTTCTGCAGCAACTTTTTTCACTGATTCAGGATCCGCTAATAATACAGATTTTGCTATACCACGTTCAGCACAGATTGCTGCCGCTTTAACAGTACGAGGTTCATCACCTTCTGGTAATACGATGGTTTTACCTGCTTTGCGTGCTAAATCAGTTAATTTAAAACGGAATGCTGCTGGAGAAATACGTGCTTCACGAGCAAGTGGTGCAGAGATTGCATTCGCTAATGCTTGAGCATCTAAGGTTTTAATTTTGCTTGCTTGTGCACCAAATACACTAAGATTTCAGAGTTGTTCACACCGCCAAATTCTGAAGCAACGGCTTCTACTAATGTGCCTTCTTCATTGTTTGCCACTAAGATAATTTGTGCATCTAAGGTTTGTGCAATCGCGAAGTTTAAGCTATTTGCAAAAGGCGCTTGAGCTGAAGGTTGAACACCTTTAACAACCACTAAATTTGCATTTAATGCTTGGAAATCAGCAACGATTTTTTCTAATAACACGTCTTTTTGATTATTTGCAATTAATGCTTGAGCGGCTTTTACATCTTCTACTGCATTGAATACGACAGCGCCTGTTGTTTTAGCTGCGTCTAATGCTGCCGCTAAATTTGCTTCTGCGCTAGTTGGAATAAGAATAACTGCTTTAGTCATTTTGATATACCTTTTAATGAATGAAAAAACCTGCTGATTTCTCAGCAGGTTTGAAGAAAGTTGATTAGCCCGCTAAACGTGCTGTATCTTGTGCAATTACTAATTCTTCGTTAGTTGGAAGAACGATTGCTTTGAATGCAGAGTCATCAGCAGTGATTACGCCTGATTTGCCAAAGCGAGCAGCAAGGTTACGTTCTTGGTCTAATTTGATACCAAATAATTTTAAGTGGCCTAATGCTAATTCACGAACGTGAGCTGAGTTTTCACCGATACCACCCGTAAATGCGATCGCATCTAAGTGATCATCACCTAAAACGGCCATGTATGCACCGATGTATTTTGCTAAACGGTAGCTGTAAACATCTAATGCACGTTTTGCTTCTGGTTTAGATGTGTCGTCGTAGTTATCTTCTGCATAACGACAGTCGCTCGTTACTTCAGTTAAACCTAAAAGACCTGATTTTTTCACTAAAGTTTCTTCGATTTGATCCATTGACATACCTAAGTTTTTATATAGGTAGAAAACGATCGCAGGGTCGATGTCACCACAACGTGTACCCATGACTAAACCTTCTAACGGGGTTAAACCCATAGATGTGTCGATACATTTACCGTTACGAACAACAGAAACAGAACCACCGTTACCTAAGTGACAGATGATTGCGTTTACTTGGTCTGCCGGTTTGCCTACGTATTCAGCGACTTCACGAGAAACAAAGTAGTGGCTGGTACCGTGTGCACCGTAGCGACGTACGCCATGTTCTTTGTAAAGTGAGTATGGAAGTGCATATAGATATGCTTCTTCAGGCATGGTTTGGTGGAATGCTGTATCAAATACGACAACGTTCTTATCTTTTAAGTGTGGAAATGTTTTAAATGCTTCACGGATACCGATTAAGTGAGCAGGGTTGTGAAGTGGTGCAAATTGTGCCGCATCTTCAATACCTTTAACCACTTCATCTGTTACAACAACAGATTGGGTGTATTTCTCACCACCGTGAACGATACGGTGACCAATCGAGGTGATAGAGTTTTTAAGCTCATCAGTCATAATGTTTGATGCGATGAAGTTAAGTGCTTCAGTGTGCGCTGCACCAGCACCTAAATCTGCGCTACCTTTTTCACCGTTAAGTTTCCATTTGATACGAGCTTCAGGAAGATAAAATGCTTCTGCTAAGCCTGATAATTTTTCTTCACCTGTTGCAGGATCAAGGATTGCAAATTTTAATGAAGAACTACCACAGTTAAGGATGAGAACAAGTTTTGACATAGGAACCCTATTTTTGATTGAGGTTAATAAAAATCCATTCAAAAGAACGGAGTATAAATCCTATATAGAATACACCTTTTAGCGTATAAAATAAATTAACTGGAGGGTAAAAATACGATCTTTTATTAGAAAAGTTGAAAATTTCAACAATTTCTAGTCAGGGATGACAATTAAACCTAAACTAGAGTATTATAAGCGCGGTTATTTTCAAGGATGTTTTTCATGTCATCATTTTTTTCAACCTTAAAACAAGGGCAAATTTATTTGCAAACGTGGCCATTAGAAGCGAAAGCTCGGCATGATTTTTCCCGAAAATCGCATTATTAAAGCCACAAAATTTGCACAAAAATTTATGCCTTTTATGGCAGTATTTGCGGTGGTCTGGCAGCAACTTTATGCCAAAGCAGATCTTACTGCATTTTCGCTTGCTATTTTGACCTCACTTTGTGCGTTAGCGATGCCATTTCAAGGTTTATATTGGTTGGGGAAACGAGCAAAATCACCCTTAGAACCGCAAAGTTCTCAGTGGTTTTATGAGATTAGTGAACGTTTGAGAAAACAACATGAAAGTTTGCCAACTGTGCAAGATAAACCGACATATCAGCACTTGGCAGAAGTATTACGAAAGGCACAGCAAAAATTAGATAAAGCATTTTGGCAAGAAATCTAGCCAATGGCTTCAAATTTAATTGACGCAAACGTTTTCCTTTTGTGTTTTTTTATGTAAAATATTGCGGTCGCAATGGCGACCCTTTTTAATTGAGAGACTATTTAATGATTGATTATATTATCATTGGCATCATCGCATTTTCGATTATCGTGAGTTTATTACGTGGGTTTGTGCGAGAGGTGATGTCCCTTGCAAGTTGGGTCGTTGCATTTATTGTCGCTAGCCAATTTTATCCTTATCTCGCCACTTATCTCACTCAAATCGAATCTGACTACGTGCGTAACGGCACCGCAATCGGCATTTTATTTGTTTTAACCTTAATCGTAGGTGGCATTGTTAATTATGTGATTAGCCAATTAGTGGATAAAACAGGACTTACCGGAACAGATCGTGTTCTCGGTGCGGCATTTGGCTTAATTCGTGGCGCGTTAATCGTTGCTGCGATCTTATTCTTCTTGGATACCTTCACTAACTTTGAACAAACCGATTGGTGGAAAGAATCAAAATTAATTCCTCATTTCGGCTTCATTATTGAATGGTTCTTCCAACAACTACAAGCAAGTTCTAGTTTTTTAAACTCAACTTTTAAACAATAAGGTAGTCAATCAGTATGTGTGGAATTGTCGGTATCGTTAGCCAAAATCCGGTTAATGAATCCATTTATGCAGCATTAACGTTATTACAGCATCGAGGTCAAGATGCGGCGGGGATTGTCACAATCGATGATGAAAACCGCTTTCGTTTGCGTAAGGCTAATGGTCTTGTAAGCGATGTATTCAGACAAGAACATATGTTACGTTTACAAGGTCATGCAGGCCTCGGACATGTACGTTATCCAACAGCCGGCAGTTCAAGTGTATCTGAAGCTCAGCCTTTCTATGTTAACTCACCTTATGGTTTAAGTCTTGTTCACAATGGTAACTTAACCAACTCAACCGAATTAAAAGATAAATTATTTAAAGAAGCGCGTCGTCATATAAATACCAATTCGGATTCAGAACTTCTTCTCAATATTCTTGCTAATCATTTGGATAGAGTGAATAAATACCACCTCGATCCGCAAGATATTTTTAATGCAATTCGTGCGACACACAAAGATATTCGTGGTGCTTACGCATGCTTAGCAATGATTATTGGACATGGCATGGTAGCATTTCGCGATCCGTTTGGTATTCGTCCACTCGTGTTAGGTAAACGAGAAGAAAATGGTTCTGTGGAATATATGTTTGCCTCTGAAAGTGTGGCATTAGACGTCGCAGGTTTTGAATTAGTGCGTGATGTTGCGCCAGGCGAAGCGATTTATGTGACCTTTGATGGCCAGCTTTATGCTGAGCAGTGTGCGGAAAGTGCGGTCTTAAATCCGTGTATTTTTGAATATGTGTACTTTGCTCGTCCTGATTCAACAATAGACGGTGTGTCTGTCTATGCCGCACGAGTTCACATGGGTGAACATTTAGGTAAAAAAATTGCAAAAGAATGGGTTGAGGAAGCTGATAACATTGATGTTGTTATTCCAGTACCTGAAACTTCAACAGACATTGCTTTACAGATTGCGAAAATCTTAGGTAAACCTTATCGTCAAGGTTTTGTGAAACCGCTATGTTGGCCGTACATTTATCATGCCTGGTCAAGCACAACGTATCAGTTCAGTTCGTCGTAAGCTCAATACGATTAAAGCAGAATTTAAAGATAAAAATGTGCTATTAGTCGATGATTCTATTGTTCGAGGTACAACATCTGAACAAATTGTGAGTATGGCTAGAGCAGCAGGTGCGAAGAAAATTTACTTTGCATCAGCCGCACCAGAAATTCGTTACCCGAATGTGTACGGCATCGATATGCCAACAAAACAAGAACTCATTGCCTATGGCCGTAATGTTGATGAAATTGCGAAATTGATTGGTGTAGATAAATTGGTTTTCCAAGATCTTGAAGCGTTGACTGAATCAGTGCGTCAAGAAAATCCAGCAATTCAAGGTTTTGATTGTTCAGTCTTTACTGGGCGAATATATCACTGGCGATATCACGCCAGAATATCTTGATAGCATCGCTTCTCAACGTAATGATTCAGCAAAGAAAAAACGGGAAAAAGATGCGAGCAATCTTGAAATCCATAATGAAGGATAAAACAGTCTAAAAGTATAAAGCGCCAAATTCGATGAAGAGTTTGGTGCTTTTTCTTTTTAATTTAAAATGAAGAAAAAAATAACCGCACTTAGTATATTTGAAGTGCGGTTATTTTTTTATGTGTTTTAGTCTTTATAAAAATCGTTATAAAGTGTACTTTCAAATTGCACAAGTGGAGCGCGTTTCGTTTTACTTTCTAAATCGCCAGTGGAGTAACCATTGATAAATTGAACGAAAGCCACTTTTTCACCTCGCGCATTGGTCATAAAACCAGCAAGGTTATAAACACCTTTTAATGAGCCTGTTTTCGCAATGACATTTTTAACCAATGGTGGATTAATTAAGCCACCGCGTCCGCTGATGGTGCCATCTACACCAGCAATCGGGAAAGTTTCCATTAAATGCAGTGTATCTTCATTTTTAGCGATGTACTCTAAAACAGAAAGCATAGTTTTTGGTGCAACTAAATTGTGACGAGAAAGGCCAGAACCATCTGCTAAAATGCTGTTGCCAAATTTAATGCCTTGTTTTTGTAATACTGATTTAACCGCCAATGTACCTAATTGGAATGAAGCTGGGCGTTTATAGTAATTGTAGGCTACCGCTCTAAATAAAGCATCTGCAATTTGGTTATCTGATTTTTTCATCATTTTTTTCAATAACTCAGGCAGTGGTTTAGATAAATGTTGTGCAAGTTTTTGCCCTTGCTGTGGTTTTTGAGGCTGTTTCACTTTACCTGTAAATTCGATGCCAAGACGTTTTAGTTGACGTTGAATAATAGCAGCCGCATAGGCATCTGGATCTTGTACTGCAAAACTGAGACCAAAAGGTTTTGCTTGACGCGCAATACAGCCTTTAACTTGATAGCGATTATTGTCATGAACGACAACGTCTAATTGGCAATAACCAGCTTCTTGCTGATCTGCAATATACACTTGTCCGAAAACTTGAATTGGGAATTGTGCAGGAACGTTAATTTTTACGGTTTCACCTACAGGTTGATTCGCATCCAGTTCTGCATAGAAACAGTTATTATCGATATTTGCCGCTGCTGGAGGAGAGTTAAAGCACATGGTGAGATCGTTCCAAATCCAACCTAATCCACGGTCATGGCTCGCAAATACAGAGGTATCTAAAATAAGATCACCATTAATTTTCTGAATGCCTTGGTTCTTTAAATTGGCTAACAAACTATAAAGTTGTCCACTGGTCAGATCAGGATCGCCAGTAAATTGCACCACAAGATCGCCTTCTAAAACATTATTCTGAATCTTTCCGTTACTTAAAAGTGAGGTTTCAAATTGAAAGGCATCACCTAATACTAATTTAGCCGCAACAGCCGTGAAAACTTTTTGTGTACTGGCTGGCAACATAAAGGTTGAGCCATTGTAATCCGCGATAATTTGATCTTTATTGAGGTTTTTGGCAATGATGCCAGCCGATGCACCTTCCGGTAAATATTGGGTGATTGAAGTAACATCAACTTCACCCATAGAAGAAAAAGAAAATCCGAGTGTGATAAATGCCGCTGTAAGTGCGGTCGAAATGGACGATTTTTTACTCATTTTAGTACTGTTCTGGTTGCTATTTTTCTTAAGACGAATAATAATAAGCTCCGAACTCAATTGAGTAAATCATTTTTTATTTTTCATTGACTGCGGCAAGGTTGCAAGACGTTGTCGTGGTTTTGTTTTTACCAAATTTCAAGGAAAAAGAATGAAACAAATTCCAATGACCGTGCGCGGTGCGGAGCTATTGCGAGAAGAATTAGATTTCTTAAAAAATGAGCGTCGCCCTGAAATTATTAAGGCGATTGCTGAAGCACGTGAGCATGGCGATTTAAAAGAAAATGCAGAATATCACGCTGCACGTGAGCAACAAGGTTTTTGCGAGGGACGTATTCAAGAAATTGAAGGCAAACTTGCAAATTGTCAGATTATTGATGTCACTAAATTACCTAATAACGGTAAAGTTATTTTTGGTGCCACAGTTGTATTAGTGAATACCAATACCGATGAAGAAGTGACTTACCAAATCGTAGGTGATGATGAAGCAGATATTAAATCAGGTTTGATCTCTGTGAACTCACCGATTGCCCGTGGTTTGATAGGTAAAGAGTTAGATGATACTGTGAACATTACTACACCAGGTGGAACGGTTGAATTTGAAATTATTGAAGTGAATTACATCTAAAAATATCCCCTCAATGGAGGGGATAATAATTATTTACGAGGAAGCTGAATTTTGCCTTCTTCGCTTGGTCGATAAAGAACCAAAATATGGCCGATAGTTTGAACATTAGATGATTTGGTTTCACGCACGATAGCATCAATAATTAGTTGTTTGGTTTCGCGATCTGCGCCAGCAATTTTCACTTTGATGAGTTCGTGATGATTTAATGCGTTATCGATTTCAGCTAATACACCTTCGGTTAAGCCGTTACCGCCAAGCATGACGACAGGGCTCAGGTGATGAGCAAGTCCCTTTTTAAAAAAATTGTTTTTTTGTTTTGTTGATAAAGGTTGTCATAAGAATCCTTTTAAATAAAAATGAATCACCCAAAAAGAGCGGTCAGAAAAAAATGTGGTTTTTCAGCACTTTTTGGGTAAGTCTAGCCTTGAATTTGGCAGATTGTACCCAAATATAGACGAAACTACTACAAAAAAATAGTACAAAAGATAGAGATTATGGGAAAGAAAAAAACGTTCGGCGAGTTCATCTCGTTGGTTAAACGAACATTTTAAAGATCCGTTTGTTCAGAAAGCACATAAGCAAAAATTACGTTCTCGTGCTTATTTTAAATTAGATGAGATTCAACAAACGGATAAATTATTTAAACCAGGAATGACCGTAGTGGATCTCGGTGCTGCTCCAGGTGGTTGGTCACAATATGTCGTGAGCCAAATCGGTGGAAAGGGAAGAGTCATTGCGTGCGATATTTTGGACATGAATCCAATTGTCGGCGTTGATTTTTTACAAGGCGATTTCCGTGATGAAAACGTGTTGAATGCATTATTAGAACGTGTTGGGGAAGCTAAAGTTGATGTAGTCATGTCTGATATGGCACCAAATTTTAGTGGTATGCCATCGGTTGATATTCCACGTGCAATGTATTTAGTAGAGCTGGCTTTAGATATGTGTAAACAAGTTTTAGCAAAAAAAGGCAGTTTTGTGGTCAAAGTATTCCAAGGGGAAGGCTTTGATGAATATTTACGTGAAATTCGTTCACTGTTTAGTGTGGTAAAAGTACGTAAGCCGGAGGCCTCTCGTGGGCGTTCGCGCGAAGTTTATATTGTAGCAAGTGGTTATAAAGGCGAATAATTGCTTTGATAGCTTTTCATTGTGTCTGTGATGAGATAGTATCTCTTTTTATTTTAATTAACTTAAGAAAGGCAGGTTAAACCTTGAACGATATGGTCAAAAATCTAGTTCTATGGGTTGTGGTTGCAGTTGTCATGATGACGGCTTACCAAAGTTTTAACTCCAATGGCGTGAGTGACTCAACAGATTACACAACCTTTGTGTATGATGTGAGTAATAGTCAAGTGAAAGAAGCGCGTTTTGATGCGAATGAAATCACTGTGACCAAAAATGATGGTTCTAAATATATGACCGTCATGCCACCATTGGAAGATAAAAAACTCTTAGATGACTTATTAAATAAAAAAGTCAAAATTGAAGGTACGCCTTTTGAAAAACGTAGTTTACTATCACAAATTTTGATTTCGTGGTTCCCGATGCTATTCCTTGTTGGGGTATGGATTTTCTTCATGCGCCAAATGCAAGGTGGTGGTGGCAAAGCCATGAGCTTTGGTAAAAGCCGCGCTAAAATGCTGAACCAAGACCAAATCAAAGTCACTTTTGCGGACGTTGCAGGTTGCGATGAAGCAAAAGAAGAAGTCGGTGAAGTGGTCGATTTCTTGCGTGAACCGAAAAAATTCCAAAACCTTGGCGGTAAAATTCCAAAAGGTATTTTGATGGTTGGCCCTCCAGGTACAGGTAAAACTTTATTAGCTAAGGCTATTGCGGGGGAAGCAAAAGTACCTTTCTTTACCATTTCAGGTTCTGACTTTGTGGAGATGTTTGTGGGTGTTGGTGCTTCTCGTGTACGTGATATGTTCGAGCAAGCGAAGAAAAATGCACCATGCTTAATCTTTATTGATGAAATTGATGCGGTAGGTCGTCAACGTGGTGCAGGCTTAGGTGGTGGACACGATGAGCGTGAACAAACCCTTAACCAAATGTTAGTTGAAATGGATGGTTTCGGTGGTAACGAAGGCGTAATCGTTATTGCAGCAACGAACCGTCCAGATGTACTTGACCCTGCATTGACTCGTCCAGGCCGTTTTGACCGTCAAGTTGTTGTCGGTTTACCGGATGTTAAAGGTCGTGAGCAAATTTTAAAAGTACACATGCGTAAAGTCCCTGTCGCGGATGATGTAGATGCGATGACACTTGCTCGTGGTACACCAGGTTATTCAGGTGCAGATTTAGCGAACTTGGTTAATGAAGCGGCATTATTTGCTGCTCGTAGCAATAAACGCACTGTATCGATGCTTGAGTTTGAAAAAGCAAAAGATAAGATCAATATGGGACCAGAACGTCGTACCATGATCATGACGGATAAACAAAAAGAATCAACAGCGTACCATGAAGCAGGTCACGCCATTGTTGGGTTACTTAGTGCCTGAACATGATCCTGTACATAAAGTCACGATTATTCCTCGTGGCCGCGCATTAGGTGTGACTTTCTTCTTGCCTGAAGGTGATCAAATTAGTATCAGCCAAAAACAATTAGAAAGTAAACTTTCAACTCTTTATGCAGGACGTTTAGCAGAAGATTTGATTTACGGTGAAGAAAATATTTCGACTGGTGCATCTAACGATATTAAAGTGGCAACCAATATTGCACGTAATATGGTGACCCAATGGGGCTTCTCAGATAAACTCGGTCCGATTCTTTATACCGAAGATGAAGGCGAAGTATTCTTAGGTCGCTCAATGGCGAAAGCAAAACATATGTCAGATGAAACGGCGCATGCGATTGATGAAGAAGTGCGTGCGATTGTAAATCGTAACTATGCGAGAGCAAGACAGATTTTGATCGACAATATGGATATTCTTCACGCTATGAAAGATGCGTTAGTGAAATATGAAACCATTGAAGAAGAACAAATCAAACAGCTAATGAATCGTGAACCTGTTACACCACCATCTGGTTGGGAAGATAACAAAGACACGAGCCCGAAAGTTAAGCCGCAAGAAGAAACAACTGAAAGTGCGGTTAATCATTCAGAAGATTCTGAAGAGTAAGAATAAAGCCTTCCTAATTAGGAAGGCTTTTTTATTTATAATGTCATTCTTTTCATCACTATATTCCGTTATAATCTAGCCTTTAAAATTTGATTCAAAAATTGACCGCACTTTATGAAACTTTATGCTAATAACAAATGTCTAGATTTATCATTCCCTCAAATTATGGGAATTTTGAATTTCACGCCCGATTCATTTTCAGATAGTGGACAGTTTTTTAGTCTAGACAAGGCATTATTTCAAGTTGAAAAAATGCTCAAAGAAGGTGCAACAATTATTGATATTGGCGGGGAATCAACTCGACCAATGGCAGAAGAAGTGCCTGAAACTGAAGAGTTGCAACGAGTGATACCTCTTGTTGAAGCCGTGCAAACGTTTTGATTGTTGGATTTCAGTGGATACCTCTAAAGCAATTGTGATGCAAGAAGCAGCTAAGGTCGGCATGGATTTAATCAATGATATTCGTGCTTTACGTGAACCTGGTGCACTCGAAATAGCAGGACAGTTGAATTTACCGACTTGTATCATGCATATGCAAGGACAACCGCGCACAATGCAGACTAATCCGCATTATGATGATGTAGTCCAAGATGTTTATCAGTTTTTAGAAGCTCGGACTAAAGCTTGTTTAGATGCGGGAATCGCTAAAGAAAATATCATTTGGGATATGGGGTTTGGTTTTGGTAAGACCGTGCAGCATAACTATAAACTTTTACAACAATTAGCACACTTTTGTGAAAGTGGTTATCCCATTTTAGCAGGTCTTTCACGTAAATCGATGATTGGTGCCGTATTAGATAAACCCGTAACTGAACGTGTTGTGGGAAGTGTAGCTGGCGCACTAATTGCTGCACAAAATGGTGCGACCATTTTACGCGTACATGATGTGGCTGCAACGGCAGATGCTTTGAAAGTATGGCAAGCAACGCAACAGGCGTAAGAAAGTAACAGATTTTATATGTTGTAGAGTAAATGATTTCTGCAACATCAATTATTCAATTTATTAAGGAATAAATATGGCAAATCGTAAATATTTTGGTACAGATGGCGTACGCGGTAAAGTAGGTACTTATCCAATCACGCCTGATTTCGCATTGAAATTAGGTTGGGCTGCGGGTAAGGTTTTAGCTTCTCAAGGTTCTCGTACGGTATTAATCGGAAAAGATACTCGTATTTCAGGTTACATGTTGGAATCAGCTCTTGAAGCAGGTTTAGCTGCAGCTGGCTTAACTGCTGCATTTACCGGCCCAATGCCAACCCCAGCTGTAGCGTATTTAACCCGTACTTTTCGTTTAGAAGCAGGCATTGTGATTTCTGCATCGCATAATCCTTACTATGATAATGGAATTAAATTCTTCTCTGCGGAAGGAACAAAATTACCGGACCATATTGAAGAGGCTATTGAAGCCATGCTCGATCAGCCAATGGATTGCGTTGAATCAGCTGAATTAGGTAAAGCTCGTCGTATTAACGATGCGGCAGGTCGTTATATTGAATTTTGTAAGAGTACATTTCCAGCTCATCTTGGCTTAGATGGTTATAAAATCGTAGTGGACTGTGCAAATGGTGCGACTTACCATATTGCACCAAATGTATTACGTGAATTAGGCGCTGAAGTGATTGAAATTGGTACAGATCCTAACGGAATCAATATTAATGAGAAGTGTGGTGCAACCGATGTAAAAGCGTTACAGGAAAAAGTGCTTGAAACAAAAGCAGATGTTGGTCTTGCTTATGATGGTGATGGTGACCGTATTATGATGGTGGATCACTTAGGTAATAAAGTAGATGGTGACCAAATCCTTTTCATTATTGCTCGTGAAGCTTTACGTTCAGGTCAGCTAAAAGGTGGCGTAGTCGGCACATTAATGAGTAATATGAGCTTAGAGATTGCTTTAAAAATGTTAGGTGTACCTTTTGTGCGTGCTAACGTTGGCGACCGTTATGTGTTAGAAAAAATGGTAGAACATAACTGGACGCTAGGCGGAGAAAACTCAGGCCATATCATTATTGCTGATAAAAATACGACAGGTGATGGTATTATTGCATCACTAGCGGTATTAAGTGCAATGGTTCAACATCGTTTATCTTTAAACGAGCTTGCAAGTGCGGTGAAATTATTCCCTCAAGTACTCATTAATGTTCGTTTTGCTGGTGGTGATAATCCATTAGAAAGTGAAGCGGTAAAAGCGGTAGCTGCAGATGTGGAAAAACGTTTAGAAGGCAAAGGTCGAATTTTACTGCGTAAGTCTGGTACTGAGCCTCTTATTCGCGTCATGGTCGAATGTGAAGACGGTGTACTTGCAAAACAATGTGCAGAAGAAATTGCAGAAGCAGTGAAAGCGAATTAATAAAGTGGGGGCTTGCCCCCATTTTTGATCCATAAAATTTATCTTTTATTATTTTTAGGAAAGCAAAGACATGAAAATTTTTATTATGCGTCATGGAGAAGCTGAAGTTGTCTCTTCATCAGACGAGGCTCGGCATTTAACCGACTATGGACGCAAACAATCAATATTACAAGGTCAATGGCTTAAAACCCATCTAAATTCAACCGCACTTTCAGTTCAGAAAGTGATTGTCAGTCCTTATATACGAGCGCAAGAAACGTTTGATCTTGTAAATTCAGCTTTAGGTAACGTACTTAATAATGTTGAAGTTTGGAATGGAATTACACCTTACGGGAATGCGACGCTGGTAGCAGATTATTTATCTGTTTTGCAGGAACAAGGTGTTGAAAGTGTTCTGCTTGTTTCTCATTTACCTTTAGTAGGAAGTATTGTTTCAGAGCTTTATGGCAAGCGAAATCCAATCAGTTTTTACCCTTCAACGATTGTTCAAATTGACTGGAATGGTGAAAAAGGCACCATTGAAGCTTTCAATTATCCCAAAGAAAATGGTTAAAGTTGATTGAAGATAATATGAAAATAAAGTTTGATGTGATTTACTTTTTTGAACTATAACTATAGTTGACTCCAAAAGTCGCTAAATAACAAATACCTAGAAATGTGTATTTCTGGGTGTTTTTTTAAAAATTTTTTTGATAGACTAAAAGTGAGCTATAACTGAATAGCTTAAATTAGCCATTATAATGATACAAGGAGAGTAGTTATGAAAAATAACATTGAAGATAAAGCAACTGAAGTAAAAGATACGACAGTGAATGCAGCAACACAAGTTAAAGATGCATTATTTGCAGCGGCTAACTACATTAAAGATGCAGTGACACATAAAGCGTCTGAGGCAAAAGAAGTGGTCGAAGACAAAGCTACTGAAGTGAAAGATGTAACTGAAGATAAAGTATCGGAAGTAAGAAAAGCAGTTTCAGAAGCAACAGATGAAGCGGCAGATAAAGCAGCCGATCTAAAAGATGCAGCTGAAGACAAAGTTGCTGAAGTGAAAGATGCGGCTGAAGACAAAGTATCAGAAGCAAAAGAAGCAGTTTCTGAAGCAAAAGATACACTTGTAGACAAAGTAGTTAAATTAAAAGATGCTGTTGTAGATAAAGTTGCTGAAGTAAAAACATGCAGTTTTTGAAGCAAAAGATGAAGCAGCAGATAAAGCAGCTGAGCTAAAACATAAAGCTGAAGACAAAGCATCAGGAGCAAAAGAAGCTGTGGAAGATAAAGCTGCTGAAGTGAAAGATGCGGCTGAAGATAAAGCATCAGAAGTGAAAAAAGCAGTTTCAGAAGCAAAAGATGAAGTAGCAGATAAAGTAGCTGAGCTAAAAGATGAAGCTGAAGATAAAGCATCAGAAGCAAAAGATACGGTCTTAGGTAAAGTAGCTAAATTAAAAAGATGCTGTTGTAGATAAAGTTGCTGAAGTAAAAACATGCAGTTTTTTTGAAGCAAAAAGATGAAGCAGCAGATAAAAGCAGCTGAGCTAAAACATAAAGCTGAAGACAAAGCATCAGGAGCAAAAAGAAGCTGTGGAAGATAAAGCTGCTGAAGTGAAAGATGCGGCTGAAGATAAAGCATCAGAAGTGAAAAAAAGCAGTTTCAGAAGCAAAAGATGAAGTAGCAGATAAAGTAGCTGAGCTAAAAGATGAAGCTGAAGATAAAGCATCAGAAGCAAAAGATACGGTCTTAGGTAAAGTAGCTAAATTAAAAGATGCTGTTGTAGATAAAGTTGCTGAAGTAAAACATGCAGTTTTTGAAGCAAAAGATGAAGCGGCTGATAAAGTAGCGGAGTTGAAAGATGAAGCTGAAGATAAAGCATCAGAAGCAAAAGATGCGGTGGAAGATAAAGCATCAGAAGTGAAAAAAGCAGTTTCAGAAGCAAAAGATGAAGCAGCAGATAAAGCAGCTGAGCTAAAAGATGCAGCTGAAGATAAAGCTGTAAAAGCAAAAGAAGCTGTCGAAGATAAAGTTGCTGAAGTAAAAGATTCGCTTTCAGAGGCAAAAGATGTAATGTCTTCTAAAGTTGAAGCTGCAAAAGATGCAACAGTAAGCGCGGCAGTACAAGTTAAAGATGCTGTGGTTGCAGCAGCTAACTATGTTAAATATGTTGCGGAAAATAAAATGACTGAAGCAAAAGATGCTGTGTGCTCTAAAGCAGAGGAAGTAAAAAATGTAAATTCTGAAACAAAAGATCAATCTGCAGCCGTAAAAAAGTAACTGAAAAGTAAAAGCAATGGTTAAGGATTATTCAAATTAACTGAGTTGGGTTGTTCAAAAAAACACAAAAAAGTAATTTTTTTATCTTTACAAAAAAATAAAATTTTTTTATAATGAACTTTTTTTACAAGTTTTTTTAAATTCATATGGTTATAGTTGTTTTAGAGAGGTATTATAAAAAAACTATATCTTTAGAAATGTAAATTTTTTTGGAAGATGTTTTTATTTTAAGTTTTTTTACGTAAACTAGATCACACAAAAGTAAATAGCTTTGGATTAATTCTTAATTATAAAATGGAGAATGACAATGAAAAAATCAGTATTAGCCGTATTAGTATTAGGTGCATCTTTAGCCGTAACTGGTTGTTTCGATAAACAAGAAACAGCTCAAAAAGTTGAAGCAGCAAAAGATGCAACAGCAAATGCAGCAACACAAGTTAAAGATGCAGCAAAAGAAGCTGCAACTGATGTTAAAGATGCAGCAAAAGAAGTTGCAACTGATGTTAAAAATGCGGCAATTGACGCAAAAGATTCAGCTGCAAATAAAATGGCTGAAGCAAAAGAAGCAATGTCTTCTAAAATGGAAGCCGCAAAAAACTCAGCTTCAGAAACAAAAGATGCTGTAGTAGATAAAGCAGCTGAAATGAAAGATGCAGCAGCAGATAAAATGGCTGAAGCAAAAGAAGCAATGTCTTCTAAAATGGAAGCCGCAAAAAACTCAGCTTCAGAAACAAAAGATGCTGTAGTAGATAAAGCAGCTGAAATGAAAGATGCAGCAGCAGATAAAATGGCTGAAGCAAAAGAAGCAATGTCTTCTAAAATGGAAGCAGCAAAAGAAGCAATGTCTTCTAAAATGGAAGCAGCAAAAAACTCAGCTTCAGAAACAAAAGATGCTGTAGTTGATAAAGCAGCTGAAATAAAAGATGCGGCAGCGGATAAAGCGGCTGAAGCAAAAAATGCTACATCTGACAAAGCAGCTGAAGTGAAAGATGCTGTGACTAAATAATTAAACTTTTGTAAAATGAAAACCTATCAGAGATTATCTGGTAGGTTTTTCTTTTGGAGCAATAAAATGTTATGTGCGATTTATAAAAGTTTACGTAAGCCAGGCTGCTACCTCTATATTTCGAAACGGGATGATTTTTCAGCTGTACCAGAGGTATTAATGCAAAGTTTTGGTAAGCCTCAGTTTCTTATGCCATTTAATTTGAAGGGAAGCAAACCGCTTGTTCATGCGGATAAAAACGAGGTAATGGAAAAAATTACTCAACAAGGATTTTATCTCCAAATGCCAAAACAAGATGATGGCTTGTTTAATAGTTTGAGTGAGATCAAATAAGCCTTTTATTTTTTCCTAAAAATATCCAAATCTTGCTTTATCTCAATATTTTCTTCAAAAAACTCCTTTAGAATTGACCGCACTTTTAAAAGGAGAATAAAAATGAGTAGTTTCTTTGTGGCAGGTACAGATACTGACGTGGGTAAGACCACCGCCTGTCGTGCCATTATTCAGGCATTACAAGCAAAGGGCGTACGAATTGTGGGTTATAAGCCGATTGCTTGTAGCTGTGAAGCAGGTATCTATCCTACAGAAAATCAAGCCGATGAATCTGAAACAGATTATGATGCTGAAAATAATTCAGATGTATTGGCTTTAATGGATGCAACAAATGAGTCCGTATCCTATCAGGAAGTGAATAGTTATACTTTTGCACATCCTATGCCGATGCTGACTCGCGATAAATCACGCATTAAATTAAGCAAGATTGATCAGGCTTTAACAACATTAGTGAAAAAATATCAATCTGTTGTCGTGGAAGGCTCATTTGGCTTACTCACCCCCATGGCGGAAGGTAAAAGCTTTGCTGATTGGGTTGTTGAGCATAAAATGCCTATTATATTGGTTGTTGGCATTAAGGAAGGCTGTATCAACCATGCACTACTTACTGCTCAAGTAATTAAACAACTTGGTGTGCCTTTACTGGGGTGGATTGCGAATCGAATTAATCCTTGCTTGGGCCACTACAAAGAAGTTATAGAAATTTTAGAAGCTCAGATTGATGCGCCATTGTTAGGAAAAATCCCTTACATCCATAAACCAGAATCCCAAGAGTTAGGGCATTATTTAACGAATATTGATCGCTTAATGTATATGCAGACAGAATTAGTTAAATAATTATAATAAATTGAATAAGTATTGAGTAATTATGAATATTACATCTACAAAAAAATTAAAAAAATTTTTAGACTGCTTTCTGACGTGGAATTGGCATTAGAAAAGGAAACAACAGTTATAGTTGGAAGAAATAATAGTGGAAAAACATCTTTAACAGAAGTTATTAGACGTTTCTTAGGAAATGATTCACCATCATTCCAATTAGAAGATTTTTTTCTATAAATTGCTATGAGAAATTTTTTTAAATTATTTCAAAGAATATTAGCTGATGAAGAAAAAAATAGAGGCACCTTTAGATGAATCATCAGAAATTGAATTTCGTGACGATTTGCCAGCAATAGAACTATGTTTAACAATAGAATATGATAAAAAGCCTTCCTAATTTTGGCGCATTATCTCCTTTTTATTATTGATTTGAATGATGATTGTACAAAAAAACTAACATCATCATTAGATATGGGTTAGAATATGGAAAAAAATCAATGAGTTTTTTTAAATGAAATTGATCTCAGAAAAATAAAAATTTTATTTTCACAAGAATTAAAGAAACGGATATCAAAAATTCTTTACTACAAAAAGTATGGGCACAAGATCCCAATGATTTAAGTAATAAAAAAAGAGTTAACATTAAAAAGATGTTAAAAAAAGTTAATACAAGTTGATTTTATTAATGCTCAAAGAGGATTAGATGATGTAACAACTAAAGAATCTAATCCTTTAGCTAGACTACTTGAAGGATTTTTTTGATACTACATCAATGTCAAAAAGAAGCTCAGGATCAATCAACAATTCAAAAAAATTAGAAGATGCTGTCACTAGTGTACAAACTAGTATAAATCAAGGGTTCTCTGAGCAATTAAAAGACTTATTTCCATCATTAAAAAAATTCGGATATCCAGGATTAGGAACACAATCATTTCAAATAGAAGTTATTCTAGATGTAAAGAAATTATTATCTAATTTTACTCACGTTTATTATCCCAATAGTGGGGTCAATTTACCAGAATCCTACAATGGGCTTGGTACAAGAAATCTAATCTTAATCTTATTGCAGCTTGCTAAATTTCATAAAGAATATTCTACTAAAAAAATGATGGAATGAATATTCATCTTATCTTTATAGAAGAGCCAGAGGCTCACCCTACATCCACAAATGCAAGAAGTGTTTATAAAGCAACTTGAAGAAGCTACAGAAATGTTAGCTAATACAGGAACTCCTTGGATACCTCAATTCGTAATCTCAACACATTCCTCTCACATATCAAATGCTGTAGGATTTAAACATATACGCTATTTCTTACAAAAATAATCAACAAAAAAACAATAATAAAGGATCTAAAAAAAGATTTTTTTCGGATTATGACAATAATAAGACATTTATTCATAAATATATGACATTAACAAAATCAGATCTGTTTTTTTGCTGACAAAGCTATTTTTAGTAGAAGGGCTTACAGAGCGTTTAATGATTCCTAAAAATGATAGAAAAAAATTAGATAAAGAAGAACAGACTAATCTAGGAGGAAATTACCTCACATTATTGGAAATAACAGGAGCATTTGCACATAAATTTATCCCATTACTGGAATTCTTAGAATTAAAGACTTTAATTATCACAGATTTAGATTCTGTCACTGAAGAAGTTAAGGGTACGTCATGTGAGGTTCATAACGGGAAATCAACGAGTAATGCTTGTATTAGACTTTGGTTTGATGATGAGAAAGATCTTTCTGTTATTAAAAAAATAAAACTGATTTAGATAAAGTCAAAAAAATAAAAATTCGTATAGCCTATCAATGTCCAGAATTAGAAGATATTGCATGTGGGCGATCATTTGAAGATGCATTTATGATTGCAAATAAAGAAATATTTTGTCTGCAAACAACTAATGGTAATGAGTTAGAAGATGCTGCATATGAAGAAGCTAAGAAATATGCAAATAAAAAATCAGATTTTGCAATTAAATATGCCATTGATGAACCTGATAATTGGAAAACCCCAAAATACATTAAAGATGGTTTAGTTTGGCTGGCTACAAGGGAATAACTGATGGAACAAACCTTAACAGAGGCAGATAAAGCTAGTAAAAAGGCGTTAGATGAATTATTTGAATGCCTTGATACCCAAAGACACTTCCGGTTAGAAGCTGGCGCAGGAGCAGGAAAAACCTATTCACTTATTAAAGCACTAAACTACATAATAGATAACAAACAAGATTTATATCTAAAACAAAGAAAAAAATTGCTTGTATTACATATACCAATGTGGCGAAAGATGAAATTCTTACAAGAATAGATAATAATCCCATCATCTTTTGTGAAACTAATCATGCATTCTGTTGGAATTTAATTAGTCAATTCCAAAAAATTGCAAGAATTAATCAATGAAATTCCCGAATGGGGTGAAAAAAATTGCAGGAGGAATCAGAAAAATACTGATGGAAAAACAGATAATATATGAATTGGGCCATCGTTCTATAAAAAGATGGGAAAAATATCATTACATCATGATGATGTTATCACTCTTACGATTAAACTATTAGATATAGCTAAATTTCGTCAAATAATTATTGAACGATATCCAATAATTTTAATAGACGAATATCAAGATACTGATAAAGATTGGATCGATGCAATTAAAAAAATTATTTTTTTAGATAATAAAAATCTCGCCACAATTTGGTTTCTTTGGTGATCATTGGCAAAAAATTTATGGTAATGGTTGTGGATTAATAGAACATAAAAATATTACAGAAATAGGAAAGCAAGTAAACTTTCGCTCAAATCATATTATTGTCTCTGCACTAAATAAAATCAGACAAGATCTCCCACAAGCTTCTAATGATGAAAGCTCAGATGGCGCTATTCATATATTTCATACTAACTCTTGGTCTGTAAATAGACAAACTGCATCACATTGGAACGGAGATTTATCAGAGAAAGATTTTCAAAAAGCATTTGAACTAACTAAAGATTATTTAACTATTCAAGGATGGGATTTATCCTCTAGTAAAACTAAAGTACTCATGCTTACACATAAGTTATTAGCAAAAAAACACAAGGGTACAAAAGAAATTGCAAATACTTTTTAGATATAACGAGTCCTTTGTAAAAAAAGAGCATAAATATATTGAATTTTTTTATTGATAAACTAGAACCGGTTTGTGAAGCATTTATTAATAAAAAAAGTATGGGTTAATGTTTAGCATTTTAGAATACAGATTCCCTTTACTGCATAGTCATTCAGAGAAAAATCGAATGGCAAAAATGCAATGAAAAAGGTTAATTGATATAAGAAAAATCAGGAACAATTAAAAAAATGTTATTGATTTACTAAAAAGAAACATCAAAACCTAAATTACCTGATTCTATATTAACTATGGAAGAAAAAAATTATCGATGCTTAATGAATCAGATACACTATCTAATAGTCAGAAGGAATTACTCGCATTACATAATATTACTTATTCTGAAATTATAGAGTTAAAAAATTTTTTAGATGGTCATTCTCCATTTCAAACTCAACATGGTGTAAAAGGTGCTGAGTTTGAAAATGTACTTGTTATTATAGGTAGAGGATGGAATCAATATAATTTTTGGAGAAATGCTCAAATGGATAACAGATGGAATTCAAGGGGAAAAAGAAGAAGCTTTTGAAAGAAATAGAAACTTATTTTTATGTTGCTTGTTCTAGACCTAAGAAACGGTTAGCTATTTTATTTACACAACAGCTAGAAGCTTCTGCAATTACAACGCTCAATGGATGGTTTAACACAGAAAATATTATTCCTTTATCTGATGAATAAATTTAGACTACTTATACCTTGAATTAGTCTACTAAATGTATCAATTATAGAAATAAAAAAATTTATTTTTAAATTTAGTGGTATGACTATAAGTTTAAATGATGTTTGATTGCTTATTTTAAGGAGTGGTTTAGATTATTGTTGAAACCTTATTAGGTGAAAAGCTATCCAGTACTGCTCATATATGTATTCAATTGGGTAGATTATTTCTTAAATAAGTTTTAACTTTGATATAATTAGCTTATATACAAAAAGAAAAATTATTTGCGGTTAGAGTTTTTGCTTTAAGTTTTTAGGTTAACTCCATATGATATAAAAATTTGCAAAATTTAACCGCACTTTTTTATTCTTCGTTTTCAGAGAGTTCTTTTTTAAGAATATCTTCTTCCGCTAGGCTAGATAAACGAGCAATAGCATTGCGATAAGAGATTTCAAGGGTTTCTCGGCTTGTTGCAATTACACCTTGATCAACTAAGAATCCATCGTTTACATCATATACCCATCCATGTAGAGAAAGATTCTGTCCTCGTTCCCAAGCACTTTTTACGATAGAAGTACGTCCAAGGTTATAAACTTGTTCTGCCACATTTAATTTAGTTAACATGTCTGCGCGTTTTTCTGCAGACAGATTGCCCAATAGGTGCCCATGTTTGAACCAAATATCACGAATATGGAGTAACCAGTTATTGATTAATCCAAGATCTTTATCTTGCATAGCAGCTTTAATACCACCGCAATTTGTGTGACCACAGATAATGATATGTTCAATTTTGAGTACATCAACGGCATATTGCACAACCGAAAGACAGTTAAAATCGGTATGAATAACTTGATTGGCTACATTACGATGAACAAATAACTCACCAGGTTCAAGATTTGTTAGTTTTTCGGCTGGAACGCGGCTATCCGAGCAGCCAATCCAAAGATAATGAGGCGTTTGGTGATTGGCAAGTTCTTTAAAATAAGTGGAGTTTTCTTCTTTCATTCTTTGCGCCCAACTGTAGTTGTTAGCAAAGAGTTGTTTAATTTTGTCCATTTCTACTTTCCTTAATATGATGTATTTGAAAGATTGATTCAAACACAATAAATAGAATAGGGGATAAATTTATCGCCTAAAATGATGACCGCACTTTAAAGAAAGTGCGGTCAATTTAAACAATATTTTTAGAAATTTGCATTTCTTGGTGCGCGAGGGAATGGAATCACATCGCGAATATTTTGTACGCCAGTTACATAAACGATTAAGCGTTCAAAACCAAGACCGAAACCTGAATGTGGCACAGTACCGTATTTGCGGAGATCACGATACCACCAGTAATCTTCAGGATTTAAGCCCATTTCTTCCATACGTTTATCTAAAATTTCTAAACGTTCTTCACGTTGAGAACCACCGATGATTTCACCAATTCCTGGGGCGAGAACATCCATTGCAGCTACAGTTTTGCCATCGTCATTTAAACGCATATAGAAGGCTTTAATATCTTTCGGATAGTTTTTCACAACAACAGGTGATTTGAAATATTCTTCTGCTAAGAAACGTTCATGTTCAGAAGATAAATCGATCCCCCAAGAAACAGGGAATTCGAATTTCTTACCTGATTTTAATAACACGTCGATCGCATCGGTATAGTCGATTTGAGCAAAATCAGAGTTTACAAAGTTTTCTAAACGAGTAATAACATCTTTATCTACATGTTTTTCAAAGAATTTCAAGTCATCTTTGCGCTCGGCAAGTACTGCACGAAACACGTATTTCAACATGTCTTCTGCTAATTTAGCATTGTCAGCAAGTGTTGCAAAAGCGACTTCAGGTTCAACCATCCAGAATTCTGCAAGGTGACGAGTTGTATTTGAATTTTCAGCACGGAATGTTGGACCGAAAGTATAGATTTTGCTTAATGCACACGCGTAAGTCTCACCATTTAACTGGCCTGAAACGGTTAAAAATGATTCTTTGCCGAAGAAGTCTTGACTGAAATCGACTTTACCATCTTCACCACGAGGAAGATTTTCTAAATCAAGTGTTGAAACACGGAACATTTCGCCCGCACCTTCAGTATCTGATGCAGTAATTAATGGGGTAGCCACCCAATAGAAACCTTGTTCATGGAAGAAGCGATGAATAGCTTGCGCCAAGCAGTGACGAACACGTGCGACTGCACCGATAATATTGGTACGAGGACGTAAGTGTGCCACTTCACGTAAGTATTCAATTGAGTGACGTTTTGCCGCCATAGGATAAGTATCAGGATCTTCTACAAACCCTGTCACTTCTACTTTCAGCTTGAAGTTCAACAGCTTGACCTTCAGCAGGTGACTCAACAATAGTACCGGTTACGATAACAGAGCAACCCGTTGTTAAGCGTAAGACTTCGCTCTCATAATTTTCAATATCGTTATTAACAATTGCTTGAATAGGGTCAAAGCAAGAGCCGTCATAAACAGCAAGGAAAGAAAGACCTGCTTTAGAGTCACGACGGGTACGGACCCATCCGCGTACGGTAACTTTTTCGCCTATAGCGATTTTACCTTGTAATACATCAACAATAGATGCAACTTTAGACATATAAACCTCTGTAATTCATTATAAATTAGGCAATAAAACTGTGTTAGTTTACCTTAAATCGCAAAATTTTCCATAAAAAGTTAGTGTAAATCGGGCTTGCACAGTAAAATAATTCCTTCACTTTATTTAGGAGAAAAACTATGTGGTCTGATATTTTGACCGGCTATGGCATTTTTATTTTAGAGATTTTAACGATTTTACTTGTAATCGCAGCTATCGTGGCAATGATTATTTCTGCAAAGCAACGTAATGCGGCACATCATGGTGAATTAGTTGTGACAGATCTTTCTGAAGAATTTAAGGAAACAGTTAAGCATTTACGCGATTTCCAACTTTCAGAAGAAGAGCTTAAACAAGCGGAAAAAACAGAGAAGAAAGCCAAAAAACAAGAAGCAAAGGCTTTAAAAGCAAAATTAAAAAACGGTGAGAAAGCAGCACCTAAACCTTGTGTTTACGTGCTCGATTTTAAGGGGGATATTTCTGCATCAGAAACAACCGCACTTCGTGAGGAAATTTCGGCGATTATTAATGTGGCAAAAGCCGATGATGAAGTCTTATTACGTTTAGAAAGCCCTGGTGGTGTTGTTCATGGTTATGGCTTAGCTGCTTCACAGTTAGCTCGCTTAAAACAAAAAGGGATTAAATTAACGGTTGCAGTAGATAAGGTCGCTGCAAGTGGTGGGATACATGATGGCTTGTGTGGCAGATAAAATTGTTTCTGCGCCTTTTGCGATTATCGGTTCCATTGGTGTGGTTGCGCAAATCCCTAACATTCATCGTTTATTGAAAAAACATGATGTCGATGTTGATGTGATGACGGCCGGGGAGTTTAAACGTACAGTCACAGTGTTAGGTGAAAATACCGAAAAAGGAAAACAGAAATTCCAAGCTGAACTTGAAGAAACCCATCAATTATTTAAACAATTTGTGGCCCAAAATCGACCGCACTTAGATGTAGATAAAGTCGCGACAGGTGAGCATTGGTTTGGTCAGCAAGCTCTAGAGCTTCAGCTAGTCGATGAGTTAGCAACTAGTGATGATATTATTCTTGAAAAAATGAAAGATAAGCCTGTTATCTCAGTGAAATACAAAGTGAAAAAGCCACTTTTACAAAAAATAGGTAAACAAGCAGAAGAGAGTATTGAAGGAATTATCCACCGAAATTTAACAAAAAATGGGCAAGATTTTATTCAATAAGAAAAATTTTTACTTATTTGACAACTCTTTACACAACTTTACAAAAAAAGTTCCATAAAAAAATCATTTTTTTAATGTTTTTTTATTTACAAGTTAAAGAATTATGACTACCATACGCAATGAAACTTTTCTATAGTTTTATTTGTAAAATTTATAAAGTTTAGTTGTGTTGGTTCTTCTTGCAAGGATTGCACCTTAACAGTAAAAAGGTAAAGAAATGAAATTATCTCGTATTTTATTATCTGCAGTTGCAGTAGCAACAGTTGCTGCTTGTGGTAACTTGAGCAAAGTTACAGAAGCTGGTACACCAGAATATAAAGAAGTTGATGGTCAACAAGTACCACAACTTGTATGGCCTAAAATTGATAAAGCAGGCTTCAACCATGATGGTAGCCAGTTCGGTTCATGGCCAAACTGGGACAACGTTCGTATGATCGAACGTGGTATGAACAAAGACCAATTATATAACCTAATCGGTCGTCCACACTTCTCTGAAGGTTTATACGGTGTTGAAGAGTGGGATTATGCGTTCAACTATCGTGAGAATGGTGTTCACAAAATTTGTCAATACAAAATATTATTTGACAAAAACCACAATGCTCAAAGCTTCTTCTGGTATCCAAACGGTTGTAACGGAAACTCAGCATTTACTTTAAGTGGTGACTTCTTGTTCGACTTCGATAAAGATACTTTAACTCCACGTGGTAAAGAAGTTATTGATAACGTTGCAGCACAATTAAAAGAAACTGGTGCTAAAGAAGTTAAAGTTGCAGGTTATACTGACCGTTTAGGTTCTGATGCTTACAACTTAGATCTTTCTCAACGTCGTGCAAACCGTGTTAAAGCTCGTTTAATTCAAGATGGCGTAACATCTGAAATTACAGCTGTTGGTTACGGTAAAGTGCCACAAGTTAAAGCTTGTAATGGTTATAAACACGCAAGTAAAGCTGAGAAAGACTGTTTACGTCCAAACCGTCGTGTAGAAATCACTGCTTCTGGTTCTGTATTAAAATTACAAGAAGGTGGTCAAACTAACGGTGGAACTCAAGGTCCAGCACCTCTTTATCAAAAATAATTAGATAGAGAAGACAAAAAGAGCGTAATAAAAATTACGCTCTTTTTTATTTTATGTTAAGAAATTATTCAAGTAAAAGTTCTTCAATCAATTTAGTGGTTAAGTTGATATAACTTCCATTAAAACGATGGCTGAAATTGAGTAAATAATAGAGCTGGTAAAGGTGTTTTCTTTCTTCAAAACCTTCTTTATCAAGCGGGAAAGTGCGGTCATAAATTTCATAGAATTCAGGCGAGAAAGGTTGGAATAGTTCACTGAATGCTAAATCACATTCTCTATCCCCCCAGTAGCAAGCAGGGTCATAAGTAAAGGTTTGGTTACCTACAACAGCAGTATTTTCAATCCACAAGTTACCATGTAACAAAGAGGGTTTTGGATTATGTTTCGCAAGCTTTTGTTTTACTTTTTCAGTTATTAAATCAAGATCGCCAAAATCCAATCCTTTATCTTTGCAAAGCTGTAATTGCCATCCAATGCGTTGTTCTGCAAAGAATTTCGCCCAGCTCCCATTCCATTTGTTAGGTTGATACTCAGGACCAAGCCAAGTATCAAAATCTAAACCATAGTTTTTAGTACCGGATACTTGATGAAGTTTGCTAATTCTTCGCCAAAATGTGCGGTGGCATCAGTTTGTTGAGTAATAGGAAGTGCTTCTAACAATAAGAAACTATGATTTTGAGAACAGCCTACGCCATACACTTGTGGAAGTCTGATTGTATTGGTTTTGTCTAGTAGGTTTAATTGATCAGCCTCAGCACGAAACATTGAACGATAAGACCGTTCATTCACTTTAACAAAGACAGGTTGGATTCCATCCGTAATAAGCCAAGTTTCATTCACTTCACCACCAGGAACTTTGTTTTTTTCTTTGATGTTATAGTAAGCACCAAATTGATCAGCTAAGACTTGAGAAATTGATTTCCACATAATACGCCTCCTAGACATGCTCGATTCATCCTTCATTCTATCCAAAATGTTAAAAATTACTGTGATATATCTCAAAAAATAGCAAAAATCTTTGTCATTTTTCATCTGAAACATCAATTCACTAATAAATGCGTGATTTTTTAATGAGTTAGTATTATCATTAAGTGTATTTTTAGTTAGAAAAGATAATCAGGGGAAACTATGCAACATCTGAAAGATCTTGTTGAGAAAGCAAAATCAGCGATTGAACAAATCGAAAATAGAAGTTTAGCCACATTAGATGAAATTCGTGTGGAATATTTTGGTAAAAAAGGGCATTTCACCCAACTTATGCAGGAATTGCGTAATGTTGCTGCAGAAGAGCGTCCAGCAATGGGAGCTAAAATCAATGAAGCAAAACAAGCGGCATTAGATTTTTTAAATGCTAAAAAAGCAGAATGGGAGCAAGCTGAACTCAATACGAAATTAGAAAAAGAACGTATTGATGTAAGCCTTCCTGGTCGTAAAACAGAAACTGGTGGTTTACACCCTGTTACCATTACTATCAATCGCGTAACAAAATTCTTTTCAGAGTTAGGTTTTTCTGTGGAAACAGGTCCCGAAATTGAAAGTGATTATTACAATTTCGATGCATTAAATATCCCTAAACATCACCCAGCACGTGCTGATCATGATACTTTTTGGTTTAATCCTGAATTATTACTCCGTACACAAACCTCAGGTGTGCAAATTCGTACCATGGAAAAAATGCAGCCGCCTATTCGTATTATGGCGCCAGGTCGTGTATATCGTAACGACTACGATCAAACACACACACCAATGTTCCATCAAATTGAATTGCTTTATGTAGATAAAAAAGCAAACTTCACTGAGTTAAAAGGCTTATTACACGATTTCTTACGTGCATTTTTTGAAGAAGATTTACAAGTTCGTTTCCGTCCATCCTATTTCCCATTTACTGAGCCTTCTGCTGAAGTCGATGTAATGGGCAAAAACGGTAAATGGTTAGAAGTTTTAGGTTGTGGTATGGTGCATCCTAATGTGTTACGTAACGTAGGTATTGATCCAAATGAATATTCTGGCTTCGCAGTAGGCATGGGGGTTGAGCGTTTAACTATGTTACGCTACAACGTCACAGATTTGCGTTCATTCTTTGAAAACGACTTACGTTTTTTAAAACAATTTAAGTAATTAACCGTTTGGTTAAATTGACGATAATGATTAATTTAGAACGTAACACGTTCATCAATAAAGGATACAGAGATAATGAAATTTAGTGAAAATTGGGTGAGAGAATGGGTTAATCCATCAATTTCAACAGAGCAGTTATGTGATCAAATCACGATGCTTGGTTTAGAAGTTGATGGTGTTGAAAAAGTAGCTGGCGACTTTACAGGTGTTGTTGTAGGTGAAGTTGTTGAATGTGCGCAACACCCAGATGCAGATAAATTACGTGTCACTAAAGTAAATGTTGGTGGCGAGCGCTTATTAGATATCGTTTGTGGTGCACCAAATTGCCGTCAAGGTTTAAAAGTAGCATGTGCAACTGAAGGAGCGGTATTACCTGGTGATTTAAAATTAAGAAGACTAAATTACGTGGCCAACCTTCAGAAGGGATGCTTTGCTCATTCTCTGAATTAGGCATTGATGTAGATGCAGATGGTATTATTGAATTACCGTTAGATGCACCAGTAGGCACAAATCTACGTGAATATTTAGATTTAGATGATAAAGCTATTGAAATTAGTTTAACGCCAAACCGTGCAGATTGTTTAAGCATTGCAGGTGTTGCACGTGAAGTTGGCGTGGTTAATAAACAAGTTGTTAATCAACCGCACTTTGATGCTGTACCGGCAACAATTTCAGATAAAGTTCAAATTGAATTAAATGCGCCAGAAGCATGTCCGCGTTATTTATTGCGCGTGGTGAAAAATGTGAATGTTAAAGCACAATCACCAATTTGGTTACAAGAAAAATTACGTCGTTGCGGTATTCGTTCTATCGACCCAATTGTAGATATTACTAACTATGTTTTACTTGAATTAGGTCAACCAATGCATGCTTTTGATGCATCAAAAGTAGCTCAACCTGTTCAAGTGCGTTTAGCCAATAACGGCGAAGAGCTTGTTTTATTAGATGGTACAACCGCAAAATTACAACCGAATACTTTAGTGATTGCAGATCAAACTGGTCCATTAGCAATGGCGGGTATCTTTGGTGGTCAAGCTAGCGGTGTTGATGCTGAAACAACAAAAGATGTGATTTTAGAAGCGGCATTCTTTGCACCATTAGCGATTGCGGGACGTGCAAGACAATACGGTTTACACACCGATTCTTCACATCGTTTTGAACGTGGTGTTGATTTTACGCTACAACGTCACGCAATGGAACGTGCAACAGCATTGTTACTAGACATTTGCGGTGGTGAAGCAGGCGAAATTTGTGAAGTGGTGAGCGAGCAATATTTACCAAAAGTCAATGAAGTCACTTTACGTCGTGAAAAATTAGATAGCTTATTAGGTCATCATATTGAAACTGAAACCGTGACCGAGATTTTTGAGCGTTTAGGTTTTGCCGTGAAATATGCTAATGATGTTTGGACTGTGACTTCTGCAAGCTGGCGTTTTGATATTGAAATCGAAGAAGATTTAATTGAAGAAGTAGCGCGTATTTATGGTTATAACAGCATTCCAAATAATGCGCCATTAGCACATCTTCGTATGCGTGAGCATAAAGAAGCCGATTTAGAATTAAGCCGAATTAAGACCGCACTTGTTGATGCAGATTATCAAGAAGCGATTACGTATAGCTTCGTTGATCCAAAAGTACAGACTTTACTTCATCCAGAAATTGAAGCGCTTGTATTGCCAAACCCAATTTCAGTTGAAATGTCAGCAATGCGTGTTTCATTATTAAGTGGATTACTCGGTGCAGTACTATACAACCAAAACCGTCAACAAAACCGTGTACGTTTATTTGAAACAGGATTACGTTTTATTCCGGATGCAAATGCGGAATTTGGCATTCGCCAAGAGTTTGTTCTTGCTGGTGTAATTACAGGTACAGCTAAATCTGAATCTTGGACGGGTAAAGCAGAAAATGTAGATTTCTTTGATCTTAAAGGTGATTTAGAAAGCATTCTTTCTCTCACCGAAGTGGGTAGTCGTGTTAAATTTGTGGCAAAAGCACACAGTGCATTGCACCCAGGTCAATCTGCTTCAATTGAATTAGATGGAAAAGAAATTGGTTTTATTGGAACTATTCATCCACTTATCGCTCAAAAACTAGGATTAAATGGCAAAGCAGTTGTTTTTGAAATTTTATGGGATGCCATTGCAAATCGTCGTGTGGTTCAAGCTAAAGAGATTTCAAAATTCCCAGCAAACCGTCGTGACTTAGCTTTAGTCGTTGCTGATAATGTGCCAGCAGGCGATATTATCGAAGCATGTAAGCAAGCTGGCGGAGAAAAATTAACACAAGTCAATTTATTCGACGTATATCAAGGCATTGGCGTTGCTAGCGGACATAAAAGCTTAGCAATCAGTTTAACCATTCAAGATAATGAAAAAACGCTTGAAGATGATGAGATTAATGCGGTAATCTCTGCTGTATTAAACGAAGTTAAACAACGCTTTAATGCGGAGCTTAGAGACTAAACAGGAGACTAACATGGCAACGATTACAAAAATTGATATTACTGAATACTTATTAGATAAGTATCAATTACAAAAAGCTGAAGCTAAAGCATTAGTGGAAGACTTTTTTGAGGAAATTCGTTTATCGTTAGAATCTGGTGGTGAAGTAAAATTATCAGGTTTTGGTAATTTTGAACTTCGTAATAAAGCTTCCCGTCCGGGGCGTAATCCAAAAACAGGTGAAAGCATTCCTGTTTCTGCTCGCCGTGTAGTGGCATTCAAGCCAGGGCAAAAATTACGTGCTCGTGTGGAAAACACCAAGCCAAAACAATAGTAAGAAAAGTGCGGTCGTTTTTGACCGCACTTTTGTCAGGATTGAACATGAATAAGATTAAATGTGCTTTTTTAGTCGCAGGAAGTTTTTTACTTTTTGCTTGTTCAAGTGGTGTTCGTGAAGATTATGCAATGAACTATAAAGGTCAGATTGGTGATCCTATTATGGCCATTGCCATGTTAAGTGAACAACAATATGAATGGGCAGGTACACCATATGTTTTAGGCGGGCAATCTCGTGGTGGTATTGATTGTTCTGGTTTTGTGCAAAAGACCTTTATTGATCGTTTTAATATCAATCTTCCTCGAACTACGAAAGATCAAGCGGGTTACGGAAAACTTATTCGTAAAGAAGATATCCAAACAGGCGATTTAATTTTCTTTAAAACGGGACGCGGACCAAATGGGTATCATGTCGGGATTTATGTGAAAGAAGATAAATTTTTACATGCCTCAACCAAAGGTGGCGTGATTTATTCTTCGATGAACAGCCCTTATTGGAAGAAAGCCTTTTGGCAAGTTAGACGAGTATAGTGGAAATAAAAAAGTGCGGTTAAAATTAACCGCACTTTTTCTTTTATGGATTCGCTGCAGGGCGAATGCCTAATGTATGACAAATCGCATAAGTGAGTTCACTACGATTTAACGTGTAGAAGTGGAAGTCATTCACACCTTCACGAGAAAGGATTTTTACCATATCCATTGCCACACTCGCCGCGACGAGATTGCGAGTAGTAGGATCATCATCTAATCCTTCATAAGCTTTAGCCAACCATGCTGGAATTTTTACATTCGTAAATGATGCCATTTTTTGCAGTTGTTTGAAATTAGTAACAGGCAGAATACCTGGAACAATTTCAGCCTCAATACCAATGGATGCACAGCGATCACGGAAGCGAAGGTAACTGTCAATATCAAAGAAGAATTGAGTAATGACATGATTCGCACCCGCATCAATTTTACGTTTCAAATTGATTAAATCTGCTTGTGCCGATTTTGCTTCAGGGTGAACTTCAGGGTATGCCGCAACTGAAATATCAAAATCAGCCACGGAGCGGAGTAGTTCAACTAAGTCAGCCGCATAGAATGGTTTCTTCGCATAACCTTTTGGTTCATCACCACGTAATGCGACGATGTGACGAATTCCGCTATCCCAATAATCTTTTGCAATTTCTTTTAATTCTTCAGGTGTCGCATCAATACCTGTTAAATGTGGTGCAGCTTCTATGCCTGTTTCTGCTTTAATGGCTTTCACGATGCTATGCGTACGATCACGTTCGCCGGAGTTTGCACCATAGGTGACGGAAACAAATTTAGGATTTAATACTTTTAAGCGATGGATGGAATCCCAAAGCATGCTTTCCATTTTTTCATTTTTAGGTGGAAAGAATTCAAAGGAGACATTAATTTTTTTGTTAGTATCAGCAAGATGTTGATTTAATGTGTTAATTTCGTTTGCGTAGCTCATAGCATGCCTTTTTACGTTTTCATTAGAATGCACTTATCATAAGATAAGAACTAACATGCGTCAATTTCAATGATTTCATCAAAATGATGAATTAAATTAATGATTATTTGTTACGCGTTGTATTTTAAAAGAAAATCAATTTATTTGCACAAAAAGTTAGCATTTTTTCTAAAAATAGGTATAATACGCCGACCCTGTAAATGCACGGATTCCCACCGTGCATTATTTTATCGAGATCGCACTCGAAGGGGTGTAGATTAAGATCAATGGTTGTGTTTCAAACAATATGGAACACTGGGTATCAAACTTATATTTTGGTAATTAATTAATGAAAACTTTTGTAGCAAAACCGGAAACAGTAAAACGTGACTGGTATGTGGTAGATGCGACAGGTAAAACTTTAGGTCGTTTAGCTACTGAATTAGCACGCCGTCTTCGTGGTAAACACAAGGCTGAGTACACTCCACACGTAGATACTGGTGATTACATCATCGTTATCAACGCAGACAAAGTGGCAGTAACTGGTCGTAAAGAAACAGATAAACTTTACTACTGGCACACTGGCTATGTAGGTGGTATCAAACAAGCGACTTTCAAAGAAATGATCGCTCGCCGTCCTGAAGCGGTGATTGAAATTGCGGTTAAAGGTATGTTGCCAAAAGGTCCATTAGGCCGTGCAATGTTCCGTAAATTAAAAGTGTATGCAGGTGCAGAACACCAACACGCAGCACAACAACCACAAGTATTAGACATTTAATCACGAGGTTTAGGAAATGGCAGAGAATCAAAACTACGGCACTGGTCGCCGCAAAAGCTCTTCAGCTCGTGTATTTATCAAACCGGGCAGTGGTAAAATCACTATCAACCAACGTGAATTAGACGTATATTTCGGTCGCGAAACAGCTCGTATGATCGTACGTCAACCGTTAGAATTAGTGGAATTAACTGATAAATTAGACCTATACATCACTGTTAAAGGTGGTGGTATTTCTGGTCAAGCGGGTGCAATCCGTCACGGTATCACTCGTGCATTAATGGAATATGATGAGACTTTACGTCCTGCTCTTCGTGCAGCTGGCTTCGTTACTCGTGACGCACGTCGCGTTGAACGTAAAAAAGTTGGTTTACACAAAGCACGTCGTCGTCCACAATACTCCAAACGTTAATTTTTTATTATCGTTTCAAGAAAGCAGAGAGCAAATCTCTGCTTTTTTTATGTCTGTAAAAAACTAAATTACTTAAAAATCACCGTTCTTTGATTTTTCATTGGTTGCTTATAATTAATTGATTTTAAAGGAAAAATAAGAAATTGTTAGCAATTTACCTGTCGGTTATGTTAAAATAATCGCCCATTTTTAGTAGAAGTATATAAGTTAGTTTGGATCTTCGGAGGAATAAATGTCCAATGCATCAAGTAAACGTTCAGTAATGACTCTTTTTTCAAATAAAAATGACATTTACTGCCATCAGGTAAAAATTGTTTTAGCTGAAAAAGGTGTTGCTTACGAAAACGAAGAAGTTGATCTGCAAGCATTATCAGAAGATTTAATGGAATTAAATCCTTATGGCACATTACCAACCTTGGTGGATCGTGATTTAGTGTTATTCAGCTCACGCATCATTATGGAATATCTTGATGAGCGTTTTCCACATCCTCCACTTATGCCAGTTTATCCGGTTTCTCGTGCGAAAAGCCGTCTTTTAATGTTACGTATCGAACAAGATTGGTACCCAACATTAGAAATTGCTGAAAAAGGCACGGAAGTTGAACGTGAAGAAGCATTAAAACAGCTAAAAGAAGAATTGTTAGCGGTATCGGTTATCTTCCAACAAACCCCTTATTTTATGAGTGAAGAGTTTGGCTTAGTCGATTGCTACGTTGCACCATTATTATGGAAACTACGTAATATGGGCGTGGAATTCAGTGGCACAGGAAGCAAAGCAATCAAAGGCTATATGGATCGTGTATTTAGCCGTGATTCATTCTTACAATCAGTAGGTGAAGCTGCACCTAAAAATTTAATGGATGATAAATAATGACCCACACACCTTCTCCAAAACGCCCTTATTTACTAAGAGCCTATTATGATTGGCTAGTGGATAACGATTTCACCCCATATTTGGTGGTGGATGCTAATTATTATGGTACCAATGTGCCTGTGGAATATGTGAAAGATGGGCAAATCGTTTTAAATCTTTCAGCGGGGGCGACTGGGAATTTGCAATTAACGAATGATTTTATTCAGTTTAATGCACGTTTCCAAGGTGTGGCTCGTGAGTTATATATTCCGATGGGTGCCGCTTTAGCCATTTATGCACGTGAAAATGGTGATGGCGTGATGTTTGAGCCAGAAGACATTTACGATGAACTCAATCGTGAGCCGACATCAGAACAGCCATTAAGTTTTGCAGAAGCGGTAGATAAGCCTAAAGCTGAAAAGAAACCACAAAAATCAGCATCTCATTTACGAATTGTGGATTAAGGAAAGAAAAACAAAAGTGCGGTTAAAATTAACCGCACTTTTTTGTTTATTGAATTTTGTTAATTGGCGTAATCTTTTTAAATGAAATCAATGCGGATAAAATAATGGCAATGATTAAGGCTATGTAGTTTTGTATTGCAAACAATCTGAAGTTTTCAATATTACTATCATTAAATAAATAATAAGCAACCAAACTGTAATATAACACACCAATCAGAACGCTAAAGGCAAAATGGCGAAAAGTCTTGTGGAATCGTGCAAACATGACGGTAAGACCAGTGAATAACATCGGCAATGCAGCAATAATACGATGCTAGCTAGATCTGTCACTTGCGTTAATAATATGGATGTGATTCCAAAAATAATAGTGCCAAGCAAAGTAAATACAAGAGGAATTAACCAACGATAAGAGGCAAAGCCTTTTTTCTCTATGACTTGGTTAGTTAGATTTACTCCCGTTGAAACAGCATTAGGCAGTAGTTTATGCATGATTTGGGATTCTAAGAGAATTCCCGCTTTATTTGGAAAAGCGATTAGGCCAAAAATTGCAGCTAATGCACCATGGAAAAGGCAGAGGTAAAGGTTAATATCACTTAGTGTGGCATAAAAAGAAATTCCAGCAGTGAGTGTTCCGATGAAGGTTGCACTAAGAATGCCTTTAACGCTTCTCCTAAATTGACACAATCCGAGAATAAATCCGGTGGATATTCCCCAAATCAGCATAAAGTAAATTAAAAAAAGTGCACTTCCCAAAAAAGCAGTATAGGCAAATAAAACTGCATTACTCAAGACGCCTGTCCCCGTAGGGAGGGTTAAGTTTGAGAATAAGAATTGAAATACCAATTTGGCATAAACTGCGGTAAAAACTAGGAAGTAAAGAAAAATACGCCAGAAAGCAAATTGTTTCCTCAGAAAAGGCACTAGAAAAGACATTTTTGGGTTCCTTAAGTTGTAATATAAAAATTTCTATTAATTATTTTGTTACTGCTTTCATATTGCGAACAAATTCGGCGAGTTCAGATAAGCATTGAGCCTGATTATCTAAGTTTCGCTCAATAATTTTTACAGTTGCAGAACCTGAAATTGCGCCTGCTGCACCAAGCTGAAGGGCTTCTTTCACTTGAGCAGGTTGAGCAATACCAAAACCTTGTAGAATTGGTGGAGCCTTATGGGCTTTAAGTTGTTCTACAAGTGTATCTAAGTTTGCAGCATGAGCTTGATTCTCTGCACTTGTCACACCTGCACGAGAAACTAAATAGGTATAGCCTTCACTGTTTTCAGCAACACCTTGTACCGTTTTGGCATCAGCATTTGGTGGGCAAATAAAGACAGGTTGAATGCCATGCTTTTTAGCAGCTTGAACATAGTCTTCTTTTGCTAATAGTGGAATATCTGCCACTAAAACCGCATCTACGCCGACTTCTGCACAATGTTGATAGAAATTATCTAATCCTTTCGAAAAAATTAAATTCGCACAAAGGAGTAAGCTAATCGGAATTTCTGGATATTTTGACCGCACTTTAGCGAGTAATTTAAAGCTGTCTTCAGTGCTATGGCCAGCATTGAGTGCACGGTTATTAGCTGCCTGGATAACGGGACCGTCTAATAGTGGATCAGAAAATGGAAAACCTAATTCCAACGCATCTGCGCCATTTTCGACTAACGTGCAAATAATCTCAAAAGAGCGATCAAATGTTGGATCGCATAATGTCACGAAAGGTACAAAAGCCCCTTCTTTTTTCGCTGCAAGTTCTGCAAATTTAGTTTCAAAACGGCTCATTATTGCATTCCTTTTTCTTTTAAAACTTTATCAACGGTGAAAATATCTTTATCACCACGACCAGAGAGATTCACCACTAAAATTTGTTCTTTATTCGGTTCTTGATGAATCATTTTTAGTGCATGTGCCAATGCGTGGGAACTTTCCAATGCAGGAATAATCCCTTCATGTTTTGCTAATGCTTGGAAAGCGTTTAACGCTTCATCATCTGTAATGCTTGGGTATTCAGCACGACCAATACTTTGTAAGTAAGCATGTTGAGGTCCTACAGAAGGGAAGTCTAATCCCGCAGAAATGGAGTAGGATTCTTCCACCTGACCATCTTCCGTTTGCATTAAAGGTGATTTCATACCGAAATAAATACCCACTTTTCGCATGGCCCAATGGTGCACCATGTTCACCACTTTCAATACCATGACCCTGCAGGTTCTACACCAATTAAACGTACATCTTTTTCATCAATAAAATCGGCAAACATACCAATCGCATTAGAGCCACCACCGACTGCAGCAATGACAGCATCCGGGTAAGCGACCTTCTTTTTCTAAGATTTGACGTTTGGTTTCTTCACCCAATCATTTTTTGGAATTCACGTACAATCGTCGGGAATGGATGAGGGACCTGCTGCTGTACCCAATAAATAATGGGTGTTTTCATAGTTGGCTGACCAATCACGCATTGCTTCACAGCATGCATCTTTCAACGAGCAAGAACCTTTTTGTACAGGAATTACTTCAGCACCCATTAAACGCATACGGAATACGTTTGGTGATTGGCGTTCTACGTCTTTAGCTCCCATATAAACACGGCAAGGCATATCTAACATCGCACAAGCAAGAGCGGTTGCTACGCCATGTTGGCCGGCACCGGTTTCTGCGATAATACGTGTTTTACCCCATGCGTTTTGCTAATAAAATTTGACCTAATACTTGGTTGGTTTTATGGGCACCACCGTGAAGTAAATCTTCACGTTTTAAATAAATTTTTGCTTTTGTGCCTTTGGTTAAATTACGGCAAAGGGTAAGTGCGGTTGGTCTGCCCGCATAATTTTTAAGTAAATCTTGAAATTCACGTTGGAATTCAGGATCGTCTTTTGCTTCAACAAAGGCTTTTTCTAGCTGTTGTAGTACCGGTACGAGAATTTCCGGTACATACATTCCGCCAAATTCACCGAAATAAGGATTTAAAAGGGTTTCTGACATAATATTTCCTTGTTATTTTTGAATTCTTGCGACATTAAGTGGTGCAAAGGTTTGTGCAGTAGGCATCACTTCAATGCGATTAATATTGACATGTTCTGGTTGTTGATTGAGCCATAACACAATATTAGCAATATCTTGTGGACTGACATATTCCACATTTTCATAGAGTTTTTTTGCTCGGGCATCATCACCTTTAAAGCGGATATTAGAAAATTCAGTTCCACCACAAAGACCAGGGTCAACATTGGACACGCGAATTTGTGTACCAGCAAGATCGGCTCGAAGATTTAAACTAAATTGTTTTATAAAAGCTTTAGTGCCACCGTATACATTGCCACCTGGATAAGGATAAGTACCTGCAATTGAGCCTAAATTAATAATATGGCCTGAATTGCGTTCAACCATTTGTGGTAACACAAGACGAGTGATGGTGACGAGACCTTTAATATTGGTATCAATCATTTGCATCCAATCGTCTAAACTCGCTTTATCTGCACTTTCTAAGCCTAATCCTAAACCTGCATTATTCACCAATAAATCAATGGATTGCCAATTAGCGGGAAGGGAATGGAAAGCCTCTTCTGTTGCTTGGCGATCTGAAATATCAAAGGCAAGAAAGTGGAAGTTTTCACCTAATTCTTGTTGTAATTGTTCTAAACGAGCTACGCGGCGCCCTGTGCCAATTACACGATAACCATTTTCAATAAGTGTGCGACAAATTGCCGCACCAAATCCGGCAGTTGCGCCGGTTACTAACGCTGTTCTTTGCATAATGCTTCCCCTTAGCAATCAGATTAATTTGACAAAATCGTCTTAAAAACTGACCGCACTTTTTCGCTGTCTTTTACGCCTGCGGCAGTTTCTACACCAGAATTGAGATCAACCCCTAGGCAACCTTGCTTAATGGCTTGTTCAATATTGTCAGGTGAAATACCACCAGCCAAAATAATTTTGTGTTTCAAGTTTTCAGGAATGACTGACCAATTAAAAGTTTTTCCTGTGCCACCTTGTTGATTAGCTGATTGGCTATCGAAAATATAGCGAGCAATATTTAAATCATCAGTAAAATCAACCGCACTTTGTGTCTCAGTATCGACTGAAATGGCTTTCCAAATTTGTATTTCTTCAGGCAGTTTGTGACGAAGTGTGGTAATAAATTCAGCGGTTTCTGAACCGTGTAGCTGAACGGCATAAAGCTGCAATTGTTTAGCGATTTTTACAATAAAATCAATTTCTTGATTCTGGAACACGCCCACAAAACGAAGTGGTGATGCTGTCACTAATTCTTGGGCTTGACGTAGGCTCACACAGCGTTTTGAATGTTCGACGAAAATTAAGCCGCCGTATAATGCTCCATTTGCATAAACCTCTTTGACATCTTGTGTGCGAGTTAAACCGCATACTTTATTTTCGCCAAAAATCACTTCACGCACAGCATTATTTAAATCTGCACTGCTCATTAGGCTGCTGCCGATTAAAAAGCCATGTGCCACTTTTTGCAAAGTGCGAATTTGGCTGTGATTATAAATCCCCGATTCGCTGATAATACGTGTATCAGTAGGAATACGATCGACATATTTTTGTGTGAGTTCTACCACGCGGTTTAAATCAACGGTAAGATCGTGAAGATTACGATTGTTAACACCGATAATTTTTGCACCTAGAGCAAGGGCACGCTCAAACTCTTCTTCGTTGCTGGTTTCCGTCAATACGCCCATGCCGAGAGAATGTGCAAGATCAGCCAGTACGCGATAGGTTTCATCATTCACCACTGAAAGCATCAATAAAATAGCATCAGCTTGATAGTAGCGCGCAAGATAAACCTGATATTCACTGATCATAAAATCTTTGCACAATACAGGTTGTGAGACAACGTCACGTACTTGTGGCAAATAGTCAAATTTACCTTGAAAGTATTTCTCATCTGTTAGCACAGAAACAGCTGAAGCATAATGTTTATACACATTGGCGATTTCGTCTAAATTAAATTCATCACGAATTAATCCTTTAGAAGGGGAAGCTTTCTTACATTCCAAAATATAAGCGGGTTTTTGATGGGTGCCTTTAGCCAACGCATCATAAAAAGAGCGGTCAGATTTTTGAATGTTTTCTTTAAATTGTGAAAGCGGAAATTCAGCTTCCTTTGCTTTAACCCATTGCGCTTTGTCTAAGACGATTTTTTGTAGCACCGTAGCAGAGTCAATTGGTTTGGTGAAATCTTGCGTGATCATAATTTTTCTTCTTATTTATTTTTATTGGGGCTTTATTGTGGTGTATCAAATCGGCCTTTATCTTAATATTCTGTCAAATGTTGTAGTGTCTCAAACGCTTTGCCTGATGCAAGATGAGCCAATACATTTTGAACATTTTGTTTTAAGTCATCATGACCAAATAATTTCAATAATAATGCGACATTTCGCGGCTACCGCATTAGCATGTTCCGCTTTGCCTTTTACCTTGTAAAAAGTGCGGTCAGATATTGGGCATTTTCTTGCGGTTCGCCACCACGTAAACTTTCTAAAGATTGTGTTTTTAAACCAAAAATCTTCTAGGTGTTAAAGGTGAAGTAGTCAATTTTAGCCGTTTTTAATTTCTGCTACTTGCGTTTCACCATGTACGGCGACTTCATCAAGACCCAGCACCATGAACCACAAAAAGTATGTTGATGACCCTAATGCAACAGCAGTTTCTGCATAGGTTTTCACTAATTCAGGGGCATACACGCCAAGCAAATGATAAGTTGGGCGAGCAGGGTTAATTAATGGACCTAAAAATATTAAAAAAAGCGTACGCGTTTTTTTAATGCCGCGCGAACAGGGGCAACATGTTTAAAACCGACTGTGATATTGTTGAGCAAATAAGAAACATACGCCAATATCGTCAAGCGCTTGACGAGCTTGTTCTGGTGTGACATTCACATTCACACTAAGAGCGGTTAATACATCACTGGCACCTGATTTGCTTGATACGCTACGGTTGCCGTGTTTGGCAACTTTAGCACCCATAGAGGCTGCAACAATGGCACTCGCAGTAGAAATATTAATCGTATTTTGGCCATCACCTCCCGTTCCTACAATATCCGCAAAAGAGTACTCTGGACGAGGGAATGGTTTGGCATTTTGCAAGGATGCCGATACCGCACCACTTAATTCATCGATAGTGGCGCCACGTACTTTTAACGCAATCAGCATGGCAGCGATTTGTTCGTTATTCAGTTCGCCTTGCATAATGGCATTAAAAATGACCGCACTTTCTTCTTTATTAAGTGTTTTTCCGTTGTAAAGTTGTTCTAATAATTGCGCCGTTTGCATAATCTCGTCCTTTATACGTAAATATCGTAATCTAAATCGCGTGCTTCATCGCCAGTCATACCACGGAAACCCCAACAATGCGCAGGTTGTTCTTTAATCGTAATTTCAACGTTGTGAGATTTAATCCCAATTTTGTATTCCAGTTCGCTGAAAAGCATTTTGATTAAACGTTTTTTCGTGCCTTCCATACGACCTTGCATGAGGTTAATTTCAATAACGGTGTAATCATCGTTACGATCGATAGGATAAAGGAAATCTTCTTTATCTAAACATAAAAAACGAATTGCATGCTTTCCACGAGGAATGTCTAAACCAAGGTTTAAACAGTTATAAATTACTTCAGCAATATCTTGACGACGAGGTGCAAGCACTTCTTTTAATCCATATACGGTAATCATTTTTCTTCCTTAATCTCTGTTTAATAACCATTCCACAGATTGTTGTAATAATTTGGAACCTTGCACAGTAAGGATGCTTTCTGGATGGAATTGGAAAGCACAAATTGGCAAGGTTTTATGACGAATCGCCATCACGATACCATTGTAATCGGCATTGACAATAAATTCGTCAGGCAGATTTTTACCCATTAAAGAGTGATAGCGTGCCACAGGCATTGGGTTAGCAATATCTTTAAACATGGCTTGGTTATCGTGTTGAATGCGCGATACTTTACCATGTAATACTTCGCCTGCATGTACAACCTCTCCACCAAAAGCTTGAATAAGCGCTTGATGGCCTAAGCAAATACCAATAATTGGCACATCATTTTTTAAACGTTCAATAAGTGGGAGTAAGATGCCTGCTTCTGCCGGGGTACCTGGTCCTGGAGAGAGTGCAAGAATCGTATCCGGTGTATTTAATGCTTCTTGTACCACTTGTTCTAAATTAGTGTCATTACGATAAATTTTTACGTTATGCCCAAGCACTCGGAATTGATCCACTAAGTTATAAGTGAATGAATCAAAATTATCTAAAAAGAGAATATTAGCCATAATTTATCGTCCTTATTTTGCTTGGGTATTGATTTGTTTGATTGCTTTAAGCACTGCAGCCGCTTTATGGCGAGTTTCATCCGCTTCCATTTGAGGATCAGAATCCAACACTTCACCACAACCCGCTTGAATATGGGCAATGCCATTTTGTACAAAAAGCAGAACGAATCACGATACAGGTATCAAAATGACCATCAGAGGTGAGATAACCGACCGCACCACCGTAGCTGTGACGTTTTTTTGCTGTTCAAATTGATAGATTAACTGCATCGCTTTGATTTTAGGCGCACCAGTTAACGTCCCCATATTCATACAAGCTTGATAAGCGTGTAAGGCATCAAGTTCAGGACGAAGTTTACCCACTACGCGAGAAACCAAATGCATGATGTGCGAATAGCGATCCACTTGCATTAATTCGGCGACTTTACGTGTACCGCTTTGGCAAACGCGAGCAATATCATTACGGGCTAAATCCACTAACATTAAATGTTCAGCTTGCTCTTTATGATCAAGACGTAATTCTAATTCCAAACGCGCATCCAATTCAGGGTCAATATTGCCATGGGCATCAAAACCACGCGGGCGAGAACCTGCAATTGGGTAAATTTCTAATTGACGATTATCTGGTGCATATTTCAACGCACTTTCTGGTGATGCACCGAATAAAATGAAAATCCTCATCGTTCATGTAGAACATATAAGGGCTTGGATTGTTATGTTTTAATTGTGCATAGCTCGCAAGGGTATTTCGGGCAAGCTAATGAAAAAAACGGCGAGATGGCACGATTTGGAACACATCACCAATATTAATATGATGTTTTAATGCTTTTGACAATGCCGATAAATTCAGGATCTTCAAAGTTGGTGCTGACCTCATCACTTGCTGCTTTAATGGAAAATACGCCATCAATATTTTTTAATTTTTGAGCAATAGAAAGTGCCGTTTTCGCGACTTCCACTTGTTCTTCTTGACTAAAACAAAAGCTTTTTAATGTGGCTTGTTGGCTTTGGTGATCGATGGTGATTAAATTTTCTGCGAGATAAAAACTGTAATCAGGGCAGTTAATACCATCATCTTTTAATTCAACACCTTGCATTGGAATAAAATTCGCCACCAAATCATAAGCAAATAAACCACCTAAAAAGACGGGTGTGCTGCTATGTTGATAATGGTTAGAAATTACACGAAGTCCATCAAAAATGGTTGCAGCTTGTAATTTACTGTCTTCATCTAATTGATTGTCGAGCGGCGCAAATTGTACAGAAAATTCATTCTCAAAATTGACCGCACTTACGGTACCGAGTTGGCTTAATACTGGATGAATTTCGTTTAATACTTGTTTACCGTTCGCATTCACTGCTCTAAAAGTCACTTGATTGCCTAAACAAGTAATTTTAACGGCGGCATTAATCAGAATAAGGCTCTGTAAGCTGTTTTTACTGCCAATTTCGGCAGAGTCGAGTAGAAGAGAATTTGAGTTCTGTTGGCATAGTGTATTAAAAATTGCGGTGGTGTCGGCATGATAGGGAACCGGTTGAGAGGTCACCGCAATAAAAGGGGTATTTTTCATAATCAATCCTGTATTCTGAACTTTTGCACTATTAAACTAGTACATAATACATAAGTCAAGAAAATAATCAAAAATTTGGCGTGATTTTTACAATATTTTTTTAATTTTTTTAACCAAAAGATATTAAAAAAATAGAGGAAAGTTGATTAGAAAAAAGCCATTTCGAGGCATATCTCAAAATGGCTTAATAGAAGAAGTGTATTCCGTGATTAGAGAGAAGCAAGGATCTCATCAATTTTATTTCTTGCTGAACGTTGTGCTTTTTCAATTGCTTCAGCGCCGAATCCAATACCTTTTGCATAAGCAAACTGAACATCGGTAATGCCAACAAAACCTAAAATCGCTTTTAAGTAATTCGTCACATTGTTGTTTTCATCATACATGCCACCAAAACTTGCTAATACAATCGCTTTTTTACCCTGAAGTAAACCTTCAGGACCATTTTCGGTGTATTGGAAAGTCACACGAGGACGCGCAATAAAATCAAAATAAGATTTAAGTTGTGTTGGGATGCCTAAGTTATACATAGGTGCACCAATTACAATAATATCAGCGGCTTTTAATTCAGCCACTAACTCATCAGATAAGGCTAAAAGTGCATTTTCTTCTGCAGTTTTAGGTTCGCCACGTACCGCAGTTGCCGCCGTTGCATCAAAATGGGGAAGTTGTTGCGCCGCTAAATCACGTACCACAATGTTGTGGTCTTTTAATTTTTCAATGGTGTAATCGGCTAATTTATTACTTTGAGAGTTATCTGCAAGGATGCTTGATTTCAATACTAATACGTTCATAGAGTTTCCTTTAATTGGTGTTTATCAAAAGTGCGGTCATTTTATCGGAAATTTTGAATAGATAAAGTAGCTATCAGGAAAATCATTATTTACTCATTGGAAAGAATTCAGCGAGATATTAACAAGTGTGGTGGAAAGTGCTAAAATTCTCCGCCGCACTTGGTTTGCTCGATAGTGGGAGTGAATTAAAGTGCGGTTTGTTTTTAATCATTATTTGCATGTTGCCTTTCGTATGGGCGACCACTGTATAAGGAAAAATTATGCCTATTATTACTTTACCGGACGGTTCTAAACGTGAATTTGATCGTCCAGTTTCTGTGTTAGAAGTGGCTCAAGATATCGGAGCCGGTCTTGCCAAAGCAACCATCGCTGGCCGTGTAAACGGTGAACGTCGTGATGCCAGTGACATCATCAATGAAGATGCCAACCTTGAAATTATTACAGCAAAAGATGAGGACGGTTTAGAAATTATTCGTCACTCTTGCGCACACTTGCTTGGTCACGCAATTAAACAATTATTCCCAGATGTCAAAATGGCAATCGGTCCAACGATTGAAAATGGCTTCTATTATGACGTGGATTTAGACCGTTCTTTAACGCAAGAAGACATTGATGCGATTGAAAAACGTATGCTTGAATTGGCGAAAACCAATTATGACGTGATCAAAACTCCGGTAAGCTGGCAAGAAGCAAGAGATACTTTTGAAAAACGCGGTGAGCCATACAAAATGGCTATCTTAGATGAAAATATCGAACGTACCGCAACGCCTGCGCTTTATCATCACGAAGAATACATTGATATGTGTCGTGGACCACATGTGCCAAATATGCGTTTCTGCCACAACTTTAAATTAATGAAAGTTGCAGGTGCTTACTGGCGTGGTGATAGCAAAAATAAAATGTTACAACGTATCTATGGTACGGCGTGGGCTGATAAAAAACAATTAGCGGAATACTTAACTCGCTTAGAAGAAGCGGCAAAACGTGACCACCGTAAAATCGGTAAAGCGTTAGATTTATATCATATGCAAGAAGAAGCACCGGGTATGGTGTTCTGGCATAACGATGGTTGGACAATTTTCCGTGAATTGGAAACCTTCGTACGTACTAAATTAAAAGAATACGATTATCAAGAAGTGAAAGGTCCGTTTATGATGGACCGTGTGTTATGGGAAAAAACAGGTCACTGGCAAAACTACGGCGATTTGATGTTTACTACACAATCAGAAAACCGTGAGTATGCGATTAAACCAATGAACTGCCCAGGACACGTTCAAATCTTTAACCAAGGTTTAAAATCTTACCGTGATTTACCAATCCGTATGGCGGAATTTGGTTCTTGTCACCGTAATGAACCATCGGGTTCTTTACACGGGTTAATGCGTGTACGTGGCTTTACTCAAGATGATGCACACATTTTCTGTACTGAAGACCAAATTGAAAGTGAAGTAACCAGCTGTATTAAAATGGTTTACGACATTTACAGCACGTTCGGTTTCCAAAATATTCAGGTGAAATTATCTACTCGTCCTGAAACGTATTGGTGCTGATGATATGTGGGATCGTGCCGAAGCAGGTCTTGCAGCAGCATTAGCACATAACGGTCTTGAATATGAAATTCAAGAAGGTGAAGGTGCATTCTATGGTCCGAAAATTGAGTTTGCATTACGTGACTGTTTAGATCGTGAATGGCAATGCGGTACCATCCAATTAGACTTTGCATTACCTGGTCGTCTAAATGCGTCTTATGTGGCAGAAGACAATGATCGTCGTACACCAGTTATGATTCACCGTGCGATTTTAGGTTCGATTGAACGTTTCATCGGTATCATTACTGAAGAGTATGCGGGTTTCTTCCCTGCATGGTTAGCACCAGTTCAAGCGATTGTGATGAACATTACAGATAGCCAAGCAGACTACGTGCAAAAAGTGGTTAAACAACTTTCTGATGCGGGATTACGTGTTAAAGCTGATTTACGTAATGAAAAAGTTGGCTTCAAGATCCGCGAACATACCTTACGTCGCGTGCCTTATATGCTCGTTTGCGGTGATAAAGAAATCGCTGAAGGCAAAGTGGCGGTACGTACCCGTAAAGGTGCAGATTTAGGTACTTTCACCATTGAAGAATTTGCTGAAATCTTAAAATCCCAAGTAAGACAACGTGAGTTGAAATTGTTGGGTGAAGAGTAGTTAATCTATCAAATCGGTACACTAAAAAGTGTGCCGATTTTTTTTATGTTTTATAAAATTGCGAGTAGTAATTTTTTTATCATAGGATTGGTAATTAGAAATGACAGTAATTTCAATAGATGATATTCGAAAAAAATTGATGATAAATTAACTGCAAAAAAATGTATTGATTTATCAGAGACCTCTAGAGGCTACATTTGAGTGGATGAATTTAAATAAGATTCAAGGAGATATTTCGGTCTTTTTTTAAAAAAACTATAGGGGATATATATAAAAACTCTTTATCCTAGAGAAAGTTTTAGTTTTCCTAACTTAATAATTGGAGGTATTGGCTTTTAGAGGTCAAATATATATAATAAAAAAATACCACTGATCTTTGGAAGCACTAGGATTAATCTACATGATTTTATTGAAATTGAACATTCTGAACTAGCATTGATGCATAATGTTTATTATGAACAATATCAAAGGGCTATATATACAATCTGTGACTTATATGATATTGCATTTGGTATAGATGATATAATTAAGGAAAAAAATGTCTAATGAAAAATTTAACATATTGGTTAGAAATGGCTTTTGTCCTCGATTATGTCTACCTCACTTACTTTGAAGGAGGAAAAATAATCTTAATAACGCAATTCAATCGTCTCTACTTTCGGTAGAGTTAGCTGCGAAGTCTAGTTTAATGTACTTAGGTTGTGGTTATAAATATATAAGATCCTTAGGACATGATAAGGGGAATATTAAAAGCAAGTCTAATTTCCTATAAGATAATAAATGAAGATGATGTTTTTGGGGAAATATATGATTCGTTACCTGAATATGTCGATGCAAGATATAATCCACAAAAACCTCAGTAAACAAGCATTAGTAGATATAGCAATTAAATCACAGTTTTTAGTATCTGAAATAATTAGAAAAAAATTAGTAAGAGAAATCTAGCAGAGTCCATACAGTTAGAACAAGAGTTTACTAGACCTTCTTTAAAATAAAAGTAAAAGTGTATTAACAAACCCAAATTCATCTTTCTTCTATATAATAGCCTTATCACAAGGAGGCGAATATGACAGCTCAAATTCAACAATTAACACCAGAATTAACGTTAGAACATATCAATGAAATTCCTGTTTTAACTTTAAATCACTCCGTAGGTTCAGCTCGAATTGCATTACAAGGGGCGCAATTATTAAATTGGCAACCTAAAGGGGCAGAGCAGGATATCTTTTGGTTAAGTGATATCGAACCTTTTACGAAAGGTGTCGCTATTCGAGGCGGTGTACCACTTTGTTACCCTTGGTTTGGAGGTGTTAAACAGCCTTCACACGGTACAGCGCGTTTACGTTTGTGGCAATTAAGTGATTATGATCTCCAAGCTAATAAAGTGCGGTTAGAATTTTCGCTCTTTTCTGAATATGGTGTGATTGAAGCCAAAATGAAAATAGAATTTACCGATAAATGCACAATGACTTTAACGCATTTAGGGCAAGAACCAGCTCAAGCGGCATTACACAGTTATTTTAATATTGGTGATATTTCACAAATTGAAGTCCAAAATTTACCAAGTCGTTGCTATGACTCATTACAAGGTAAACATACAGACGTTCCTTCAACACGCAGAATTGAACAGGGCGTCGATTGTATTTATTCATTAGAAGAAAATAAAACATTGTTGGTGGATAAAGCATTTAATCGACGTATTCAAATTACCCATCATCATGCAGATTCAATTGTGCTATGGAATCCTTGGGAGAAAACACCAAGTGCGATGCAACCAGAAGGGTATAGAACAATGGTATGTATTGAAACCGCAAGATTAGAAAAACTGCTTCAATTTGGAGAGAGTATTTCAGCTGAAATAAGTGCTTTACCAGTTGATATTTAAAGGAATAGAAATCCTTGTTGCATAAACGTGGCAAATACTATAAAATTTTGCCCGTTTTTTGTTTTTTTTTATAGCAAATGATTGAAGAAATCTTCTGTTTTAAATGCAGTGGGTTTTATCTTAAATAAATAGAAGGAATAACATTATCAAAACCGTAAAAAAAGCTCCGGCAGCTAACCGCCCGAATCGCATTAACGATGAAATTCGAGTAAAAGAAGTTCGTTTGATTGACCAAGATGGTGAACAAGCGGGGATTGTATCAATTCAACAGGCCTTAGATATGGCAGAACAAGCAGCGCTTGATTTAGTTGAGATCAGTCCGAATGCCGAACCACCGGTTTGTCGTATTATGAACTACGGCAAGTTCCTCTATGAAAAGAGTAAAACTGCAAAAGAGCAGAAGAAAAAACAAAAAGTCGTACAAGTGAAGGAAATTAAATTCCGTCCAGGTACTGACGAAGGTGACTACCAAGTTAAATTACGTAGCTTAATTCGTTTCTTAGAAGATGGCGATAAAGCGAAAATTACTGTACGTTTCCGTGGTCGTGAAATGGCTCACCAAGATATCGGTTTAGACGTATTAGAACGTGTTAAAAACGATTTGGCTGACATTTCAGTAGTGGAATCTGCACCGGGTAAATTAGAAGGTCGCCAAGCAGTAATGGTGTTAGCACCTAAGAAAAAATAATTTTTTATTTAGATCTAATCTAGATAATCGAATTTTCACTTCGGTGAGAATACAACTGCATATTGGGCAAACTACGCAGCCTAATTGCTTTTGGAGAAGGGCAATTCAATTTGCCATATTGGAATAATTAGTGCCTACAAGTAATCTTCGGATTCGCCTAATTATGTGTTTAACTTAAAATGCGGAGTTTTTTAACAATGCCTAAAATTAAAACAGTACGTGGTGCTGCTAAGCGTTTCAAAAAAACAGCTTCTGGCGGTTTCAAACGTAAACAATCTCACTTACGTCATATTTTGACTAAAAAGACAACTAAACGTAAACGTCATTTACGTCATAAATCAATGGTTGCGAAAGCAGACCAAGTTTTAGTAGTAGCTTGCTTACCATACGCATAAGTCGTTATTTAAGCAAAACGTACGATTAGTTAAATTAGTTAAATATTACATAGGAGATTAAATAATGGCTCGTGTAAAACGTGGTGTTATTGCAAGAGCACGCCATAAGAAAGTTCTTAAGGCTGCTAAAGGTTATTATGGTGCACGTTCACGCGTGTATCGCGTTGCTTTCCAAGCGGTGATCAAAGCTGGTCAATACGCATATCGTGACCGTCGTCAACGTAAACGTCAATTCCGTCAATTATGGATTGCACGTATCAACGCTGCGGCTCGTCAAAATGGTTTATCTTACAGCAAATTTCATCAACGGCTTGAAAAAAGCGTCTGTTGAAATCGACCGTAAGATCCTTGCTGATATCGCTGTATTCGACAAAGTGGCGTTCGCTGCATTAGTTGAAAAAGCAAAATCTGCACTTTAATTTTTTAAAGTTTAGATTCAAAAAATTAGGACGCTGAAAAGCGTCCTTTTTTATTACCTCCCAAAAAGAAAAAACCGCTACTCAAAACTTGAATAGCGGGGAGGTCTTAATTTATAAGAAACTTCAAAAAGATAACTGCAATATGCAGTGCACTAGCAATGTATCAGACTGTGTGTTTTTGAAATAGTTCGATATTTTTGAAAAAAATATTAAAAATATCAAAATTAAACCAAAATGAACGAATTTAGCCCTTTATAAAGGCAATAATTTGCTCTTCAATCCCTTTTTCATCTAATTTAATTTCAGCAAGCGCTTCTTGTTGTGTACCTTGCGGAATAAAGATATCAGGTAAACCTAGTTGTAAAAGTGCGGTTGTTTTTCCATGAGAATTTAGCACTTCTGAAACAGCAGAACCTGCACCACCTTGAATTGCATTTTCTTCTAATGTCACAATGACGTCATGGGTTATTCGCCATTTCTAGAATACGAGCTTCATCAATTGGTTTCACAAAGCGCATATCGACAACAGTCGCATTGAGTTTTTCTGCCACAGATAAAGCAGCTGGTAAGAGTGTACCAAAATTCAGAATAGCGATTTTTTCACCTTGACGAACCATTTTTGAACGACCAATTTCTAATTCAGCAAGTGGGGTTAATTCTACGCCGATTGCATTTCCACGCGGATAACGTACCGCAGCAGGTTTACCACATTTATAACCGGTATAAAGCATTTGGCGGCATTCATTTTCATCACTTGGTGTCATAATGATTATATTCGGAATGCAGCGCATAAAACTTAAATCAAACGCACCTTGGTGAGTTTGACCATCAGCACCTACGATACCTGCACGATCGATGGCAAAGAGAACAGGTAAGTTTTGAATGGCGACATCATGAATAAGCTGATCATAAGCACGTTGTAAGAAGGTAGAATAAATTGCCACAACAGGTTTATAACCGCCAATTGCAAGACCGGCTGCAAAGGTAACAGCATGTTGCTCAGCGATGGCTACATCAAAATATTGTTGTGGGAATTGTTCTGAAAATTCTACCATGCCAGAACCTTCACGCATTGCAGGTGTAATACCGACTAATTTATCGTCTTGTTCTGCCATTTCACATAACCAATCGCCAAAGATTTTTGAATAGGTTGGTTTGGCATTTGATTTAGGAAGTTGGCCGCTTGTTGGGTCAAATTTTGGTACGCCATGGAAACCAATCGGGTCTTTTTCTGCAGGCTCGTAACCTTTTCCTTTTTTAGTTTTGATGTGTAAGAATTGCGGCCCTTTGAGATCGCGCATATTGCTTAAGGTGGCAATTAATTCATCAATATTATGCCCATCAATTGGTCCGATATAGTTAAAACCGAGTTCTTCAAAAAGCGTACTTTCTGGCGAGAACATCACGCCTTTCATGTGCTCTTCGGTTTTCTTCATAAAGTTTTTAACAGTCGGTACTTTATCTAAGATTTTTTTACTGCCGTCACGAACCGTTGAATACAATGAACCAGAGAAAATACGGGCAAGGTGATTATTCAATGCCCCCACATTTTCAGAAATGGACATTTCATTGTCATTTAAAATGACCAACATATCAGTATGTAAAGAACCTGCATGGTTTAAGGCTTCAAATGCCATCCCCGCAGTGATTGCACCATCACCAATTACACAAACGGTTTTACGACCCGCATTTTCACGTTCTGCCGCAACTGCAATCCCTAGTCCTGCACTGATAGAAGTAGAAGAGTGACCAACACTTAATACATCGAATTCACTTTCTTCACGCCAAGGGAAAGGATGAATTCCGCCTTTTTGGCGAATGGTGGACATTTGATCACGACGCCCCGTCAAAATTTTGTGTGGGTAAGCTTGATGGCCCACATCCCAAATTAATTGATCAAAAGGGGTTTTAAAAATGTAGTGTAATGCAACAGTCAATTCAACGGTACCAAGACCAGATGCTAAATGACCACTGGTTTGACTAACGGATTCCAACAGATAACTCCGTAATTCCTGACAAAGTTGCGGAAGCTGATCTTTATTTCAAAAGACGCAAATCTTCCGGCGAATTAATTAAGGATAAAAGAGGATAGTTGTTCATATATTCGTTAGTCCTAAAATGTGAAAAAAGTGACCGCACTTTGAAAAATCAAAGTCAGTGCTGTCACCATTAACTTTTACGATTGACAATAAATTCAGCTAATGCACGTAATGCAGTGGTATCAAAAGGTAAATTGTCTAATTCATGTAAGGCGGTTTGATAGAGTTCTTGTGCTTTTTGTTTCGCGCCCTCTAATCCTAACAGCTTTGGATAAGTGCTTTTATCTAAATCTAAATCAGATCCCACCGGTTTACCGATTTCCGCACTGTCACCTTCAATATCTAAAATGTCATCTTGTACTTGGAAAGCTAAACCAATAGCTTGTGAATAACGTTCTAGTTGTTGCTCTAATTCTTTGTTTTCAAAGTGAGGCGAGCAGATAAAACCCAGTTTTAATGCGGCCGTTAGCAATGCACCAGTTTTATTGCGATGAATAAGCTCTAATTCGTCTAAATTAACTTGTTTATGCTCAGAAATTAAATCTAAACTTTGCCCTAAACACATGCCTTGTACGCCAGATGCTTGAGCCAATACTTTCACTAATTGCAATTTTTGTTCTGCAGAAAGAGAAGGGGCTTCAGTAAGAATTTCAAAGGCAAAAGTTTGTAATGCATCGCCAGCTAAAATGGCAGTCGCTTCATCAAAAGCAATATGACAAGTTGGTTGACCACGACGAAGTTCATCGTTATCCATTGCAGGCAAATCATCATGGATTAAAGAATAAGCATGGATAGATTCAATGGCTGCGGCGGCGTAATCTAGAGCTGGCATTTCTGCCCCCAGCATTTTTCCCGTTGCATAGACAAGGAAAGGACGAACACGTTTTCCGCCTAGCAATAAACCATATTTCATGGCATCACGCAAAGGGGCATTATAAGAGTCAATTTCTTCAAATTGATTGGCTAAAAACTGATTAATGCGATCTTGAACTTGTTTAGAGTTCAGTGCCGAATTGATAACTCATGGATTACTCGTCCCCTTGATAATCACTTAATGGGGCGGTTTCGCTTTTTTTGTAATAAAATTTGAATACGTTGTTCTGCTTGTTGCAAGCGCTCTTGACCAAGTTGAGCCAATTTAATGCCGTTCTCAAATTCTTTCAGCGCATCTTCCAATGGTAATTCACCGCTTTCAAGTTTTGTCACAATTGTTTCCAATTGTGCAAGTGTTGTTTCAAAATCAGGTTCAGCATTTGCTGGTTTACGCGCCATTAAATTATCCTTTTCAGATGAATAAATTGCTCCGTATTGTACTTGATTTTTATAGGGATGTTAAAAACTTATTTCAAAGTGCGGTCAGTTTTTCGTGAGAATTTGAACTTTGTGGGATCTGGAATTTAGCGTACAATACGGCCATTTTTTATTATTCACAGATTATTATGAAATTTATCGTTAAACTTTTTCCTGAAATTATGATTAAAAGCGAAACCGTGCGTAAGCGTTTCGCAAAAATTTTGACCTCAAATATCCGCAATATTTTACAGAAATATGATGAAGAAACAGCGGTTGTTCGTCATTGGGATTACATCGAAGTGCGGTCAAAAAATGAAGCCAATCGTAAAGAGTTGATTGCGCTTTTACAACGCATTCCGGGGATTCATCATTTTTTAGAAGTGGAAGAAAAACCGTTTACCGATTTACATCATATCTTTGAGTTGACCTTAGCGGATGTCGCTGCTCAACTAGAAAACAAAACCTTTTGTGTACGCGTAAAACGTAAAGGGAAACATGATTTCAGTTCCATTGAAGCAGAACGTTATATCGGTGGTGGTTTAAATCAGCATATTGAAAGTGCAAAAGTACGCTTAAAAAATCCTGATGTGACCGTTCGTATTGATATTGAAGATGACAAGATGATGCTGGTTAAAGCTCGTCATGTTGGCTTAGGCGGTTATCCAATTGGGACACAAGAAGATGTACTTTCATTGATTTCAGGTGGCTTGACTCAGGCGTATCCAGTTATATGCTTATTCGCCGTGGTTCACGTGTGCATTATTGTTTCTTCAATTTAGGTGGGGCCGCCCATGAAATTGGCGTGAAACAAATGGCTTACCATATTTGGAATCGTTATAGTTCATCACATAAAGTCCGCTTTATTGCCATTCCTTTTGAAGGCGTAGTGGGCGAGATTTTAGAGAAAGTCGATAACGGCCAAATGGGCGTCGTGTTAAAACGAATGATGGTGCGAGCTGCAAGTAAAGTGGCACAACGTTTTGATATTCAAGCTATCGTTACCGGCGAAGCACTCGGACAAGTTTCCAGCCAAACCTTGACCAATTTACGTTTAATTGATGAAGCATCTGATGCGTTAGTATTACGTCCACTTATTACTCATGATAAAGAACAAATTATCGCGATGGCGAAAGAGATCGGTACGGATGATATTGCCAAATCGATGCCTGAATTCTGTGGGGTGATTTCTAAAAATCCAACGATTAAAGCGGTACGTGAAAAAATTCTTGAAGAAGAAAATCACTTTGATTTTGGCGTGTTGGAAAGTGCGGTTGAAAATGCACAATATTTAGATATTCGTCAGATTGCAGAAGAAACAGAGAAAGAAGTGGTAGAAGTGGATACCATTTCAGTGCTTGGTGAAAACGATATTATTTTAGATATTCGCAGCCCTGAAGAGACAGATGAAAATCCATTTGAATCAGACGAGCATCAAGTAATGCAGTTGCCGTTTTACAAATTATCTTCACAATTCGGTTCATTAGATCAAAGTAAAAATTATGTGCTTTACTGTGAGCGAGGCGTGATGAGTAAATTGCAAGCGCTTTATTTAAAAGAAAATGGTTTCACGAATGTGAGAGTTTTCGGAAAAAAATAAGCAAAAAATGACCGCACTTTAACGTGCGGTTTTTTTATTCGTAATCTAATTCACCCACTAATTCATCGATAGCTTTGGCAAGTAATGTCCGATCATGACGATAGCTAATATCATCCGCATTCAAGCGTTTAGCTAAGATTTTAACGGAAGAAATCGCAGACAAATCGACCGCACTTTGTTCACGATAAGGGGTTATAGCACCATCAATAACGGGGGCACCGACGATTTCATTAATTTTCTGAATACGATCAGCCAGTGAAAGCTGAGAGGCAGCGCCAATTTCTACCCCTAAATTATCAATAAAAATTACTTTCGCTTTGCTATTACGCAGGGCAGTCGCTAATTCAGGTAATAATAATGGTGGCATAATGCTCGTCATGAAACTTCCTGGACCAAGTAAAATGACTTCCGCTTGCTCCAATGCTTGGATGGCTTCTTGTGCGGCTTTAACCATGGGCACTAAGAAAAGTGATTGGGGTAATTCTGTTAAATTATCAATGCTCACTTCACCTACAATACTGGATCCTGAACCTAAACTCGCAGCAAGATGAACCGGTTCTTCTGACATGGGAATAATGTGAGATTTTACTTTGAGTAATTCACGAATTAAGTTAATGGCTTCAATAGGGCGAATATGCATATCTTCTAAAGCTTTGAGCATTAAATTGCCTAAATTATGCCCAGAAAGTTCACCTTCGCCAGTAAAGCGGTATTCAAATAATGCAGATGCCGTGCTTGGCTCAATGATGATTTGGTTTAAGCAATTACGCAGATCGCCCCATGCAATACCACCTTGTTCTTGGCGAATTCGGCCAGTTGAACCGCCGTTATCTGTGGTGGTGACAATACCGGTTAAACGCTCTTTCATAAACTAAGCGCCGATAATACACGCCCTAATCCATGACCACCACCAATGGCAACAATATGTTTGATTTCGTCTAAATGTTCATGACGGCTGTGACGAGATAAATCAGACATTTTTCTTCCTTTTTTACCTATAAATAATTATAAAAAATAATGTTATATATTTTTTTATATAAGTTAATGCTGTTATTTTTTTATCAATATAGTCGGGTTATTCTACCAAATTATTGCTATTAACCGCTTGCTTTTATTACAATATCAACACAATTTATTTTTAACGCATAACTCCGAGCTTGTTTAGCCTAAGTTTCACAAGAAATACGGTGGCAAGCCAATAACGCGGTACGTTATTCAGGGATACGCTGGAAACGGTTTATCCTCTCCATATTTAGAAAGGTGTAAAATGCAATCCATTCCTATCAAAGAACGTAGGAGAGTCTCGCTTAGTCGATCCTTTCCAACGCCAATATTACTATCTACGACTGTCGATTACCGATCAGTGTAATTTTCGTTGTACCTATTGTTTAGCCTGATGGTTATCAACCCGAAGCTAACAAACCAAGTTTCTTAACCTTAAAAGAAATTACCCATCTTGCTCAAGCGTTTGCTGAAATGGGCACAGAGAAAATCCGTTTAACGGGTGGCGAACCGACTTTACGCAAAGATTTTATTTCTATTGCTGAAAGCATTGCTAACATTGATGGCATTCGTCAATTAGCCGTTACGACAAACGGCTATCGCATGGCAAAAGATGTGGCTGATTGGAAGAAAGCAGGGATTACGTCTATTAACGTCAGTGTTGATAGCTTAGATCCTAAAATGTTCCATCAAATTACAGGTATCAATAAATTTGATGACGTGATGCGTGGTATCGATCGTGCATTTGAAGTGGGCTACAACAAAGTTAAAGTCAATTCAGTTTTGATGAAAAATTTGAATGACAAAGAATTTGAGCAATTCCTTGTTTGGGTGAAAGATCGCCCAATTCAAATGCGTTTTATCGAACTCATGCAAACGGGCGAAATGGATAGTTTCTTTGATAAATTCCATCTTTCAGGACAAGTATTAGCGGATAAATTGCTGCAAAACGGTTGGCAATTACAACACAAATCCCATACTGATGGTCCTGCTAAAGTATTCACACATCCTGATTATGCAGGCGAAATTGGCTTAATTATGCCTTATGAGAAGAATTTCTGCGCAAGCTGTAATCGTCTTAGAGTGTCAGCGAAGGGCAAACTTCATCTCTGTTTATTCGGCGAAGAAGGCATTGAATTACGTGATTTATTGCAATCCCATGAACAGCAAGATATTTTGCAAGCACGTATTTTTCTGCACTGCAAGGCAAACGTGAACATCATTATTTGCATATCGGTGATAGTGGCGTAAGAAATCATTTAGCTTCTATCGGTGGCTAAAAGAAAATAGGTGAATTTTAGCTATTCACTTATTTTGCTTTTCGTCACACATGTAAAACATTCAATATTTTAACCGCACTTTATTTTATTATGACTACATTTACGCATATCAATTCTCAAGGCGAAGCCAATATGGTGGATGTTTCTGCAAAGGCAGAGACTGTTCGCGAAGCTCGTGCCGAAGCCATTGTGACCATGTCAAAAGAAACGCTTTCCATGATCGTGGAAGGCAAACATCACAAAGGCGATGTATTTGCTACAGCACGTATTGCAGGGATTCAAGCGGCAAAACGTACTTGGGAACTTATCCCACTTTGCCATCCCTTATTACTTTCTAAAGTAGAAGTGAATTTAGAACCGTTACTTGAAACCAATCAAGTTCGTATTCAATCTCTTTGCAAATTAACCGGAAAAACCGGGGTAGAAATGGAAGCATTAACCGCTGCAAGTGTTGCCGCATTAACCATTTATGACATGTGTAAAGCCGTACAAAAAGACATGGTGATTGAGCATGTTCGCCTGTTAGAAAAGAGCGGTGGAAAATCCGGTCATTTTATTGCGGAGGAAAAATAAGATGTTAAATGTTTTATTTTTTGCTCAAACTCGTGAATTAATTGGCGTAGATTCTATTCAGCTTGAAGGCGATTTTGCGACAGCGGAAGCGGTGCGTGAACATCTCGCTCAAAAAGGTGATAGATGGGCGTTAGCATTAGAAAAAGGGAAGCTTTTAGTCGCCATTAATCAAACCTTGATGCCACTAGAAAGTGCGGTCAAAAATGGGGATGAAATTGCATTTTTCCCACCTGTAACGGGGGGCTAAATGACGGATATTCAAATTTCAGTACAAGAACAGCCTTTCGATCAAAATGCCGTTTACCAATGGCTTTCTGAGCAACATTCAGTTGGCGCAACGGTTATTTTCGTGGGTAAAGTTCGCGATCTTAATTTAGGCGATGAGGTATCCAGCTTATACTTAGAACATTATCCCGCCATGACAGAAAAAGCCTTACGTGAAATTGTAGAACAGGCGAAAGCACGTTGGGATATTCAGCGAGTATCTGTAATTCATCGTGTGGGACTTTTACATACTGGCGATGAAATTGTTTTAGTTGGAATTAGTTCTGCTCACCGAGGTGATGCCTATCATGCCAACGAATTTATTATGGACTTCTTAAAATCCAAAGCACCGTTCTGGAAAAAAGAACAAACCAATCAAGGCGAACGTTGGATTGAAGCAAGAGAGAGCGATAAAGAAGCGTTAGAGAAGTGGTAATAAAAAAGTGCGGTCAAATTTAACCGCACTTTTTGTTTTTATTGATTAAAGCACTTTAACGATGCTTTCACACAAATAACGAATATTGTCTTCAGTGATACCGGCCACATTGATACGACCAGAACGAACAGCATAAATCGCAAATTCTTCTTTTAATCGATCAACTTGTTCAGGCGATAAACCGCTGAAAGAGAACATACCGTTTTGTTCCATGATAAAGCTGAAATCTTGTTCTGCACCGTATTCTTTTAATAACTGAACGAATAAATGACGCATTTTTTTGATTCGTTCACGCATTTCAGTCAATTCATTTTCCCATTCTTGACGAAGTTGTGGATCATTTAACACCGTTGCTACAGTCGCACCACCGTGAGATGCTGGGTTAGAGTAGAGGGTACGAATAATTGATTTCACCTGTGTTAAAGCGGTGGAAGCGATTTCTGCATTTTCAGCCACAAGGGTAAAGGCACCTACGCGCTCATTGTATAAACCAAAGTTTTTAGAGAATGAACTTGCCACTAATAATTCTTTATGATTTGCTGCAAATGCACGTAAACCGTAAGCATCCTGGTCTAAGCCATTAGCTAAACCTTGATAAGCAAAGTCAAAGAGTGGCAACCAGCCATTTTTCGCTGAAAGTGCGGCTAATTCTTGCCATTGCTCAGGAGTTGGGTCAATACCAGTTGGGTTGTGGCAGCAACCGTGTAAAAGCACCACATCACCTTCGCTTGCTTGGCTTAAATCTTCAAGTAAATGTTCCCAGTCAAGGGCTTTGCGCTCAGCATCATAATAACGATATTCGCGAATTGTCATGCCCACCGCATTGAAAATTGCATTGTGGTTTGGCCACGTTGGTGTACTAATCCACACATTTTGTGCTTTGGTTTGGCGTTTAATGAATTCTGCCGCAATGCGTAATGCACCTGTGCCACCTAAACTTTGCGCAGTTCTTGCACGGTTTGCTTTAATGACTTCTGAATCTTTACCGAAAAGGAGTTCTTTTGTGCGTTCGTTATAATCGGCAATACCATCGATAGTCAGATAGTTTTTCGTTTTTTCGTTATCAAATAAGCGTTTTTCGGCTTCTTTACCGCGCGCATAATCGGCGTTGTACCTTGTGCATCTTTATAAACGCCAATACCTAAATTGATTTTATTTTCACGTGTTTCAGATTTGAATGCTTCGCCTAAGCCTAAGATAGGATCGGCCGGAGCCGCTTTGATATGTTCAAACATAGCTTTTCCTTATGTATGTGTTGTGAGATAAAGTAATTTTATACTTCAGCCGATAGATTTTATCAAGAAGAACCTGATAAAAATTAACCGCACTTTGATGTTTTTAGATATTCATCAAAAAGTGCGGTTGTTTTTTTTCGATTATTTTAATTTCTCAATCGCCCAATTTAAACCAGATTGATAGTCTTCAGGGAGTTCGTGACGAAGTTTTTCAAGCTGTTGAATAATGATTGTTTTATCAGGATGCGTAATATTGATATGACCTAATTTTCTACCTGGACGAACTTCCTTGCCATACCAATGTAATTGGGAGAAAGGCGTGTTCAACCATTGTGGATTATGTTCTGTACCAATCAAGTTGACCATGACACTTGGGGCAATAGGTTGTAATAACGGTGTAGGTAAATCTAACAAGGCTCGTAGATGCAATTCAAATTGACTGATAGCACAACCAAGTTGCGTCCAATGTCCGCTATTATGCACACGAGGGGCAAGTTCATTAATTAATAATTTATCCCCCACCACAAAGCATTCCATTGCCATTACACCCACATATTCAAGCTTATCCATGATTTTTCCGAGCATAGATTCAGCCTGAATTTGTTGACTGTGTTGTTGAGGGAATGAAACATCTGTCACACTGTAACGTAAAATGCCATTTTGCTGTAGGTTATGCGTCACAGGATAGAAACGTTTTTCACCATTTTTAAATCTTGCGCCTACGATAGACACTTCGTAATCAAAAGGAATAAATTTTTCCGCGATGACTTCACCGAATAAATCGTCCGTAATATCACGTTGATTATTTTCAGTGATAATCCATTGACCACGGCCGTCATAACCACCGGTGCGGCGTTTCACTACGACTTTTTCGCCCACGTTTTTAAATACTTCAGGCCATTGCGTTTTATCTTTTAATAAACACCATGGCGAGGTAGAGAGATTGAGTTCATCCAGTAAAGATTTTTGGGTAAAGCGATCAGCCAATAAGCCAAAAACATTCTGATTAACGAAATTCTTGTGATGACCTAATAACTCGGTTAACGGTGTTTTTTCCCAACGTTCAATTTCTGCGGTGATGATGGCATCTTTAGGTAAATCAAATACGGGCGCATTGAACTCAAGCGGTTGAACGTGAATATCTAAAGGTGCGCCTGCATAACGTAACATTCTGCCAAGTTGACCATTACCAAGCACATAAACAGTAGGATATAGGGTAGAGTTTTGCATAAAATTTCTCATCAAATTTAGCTAAAAAAACAACCGCACTTTAAAAAGTGCGGTCAAATTTAAAGGTGTTTTATGTACGTGGATCAGGATTATCCAATACCATATTGGTTTGATTTTCGCGGAATACTTGTAGGCGAGCGAATAACGCATCATCCCAACCTGCAAGAATTTGTGCAGCGAGTAATCCTGCATTAGCAGCACCAGCAGGGCCAATCGCTAACGTACCGACAGGAATGCCTTTCGGCATTTGCACGATAGAATAGAGACTATCAACACCGCTTAACATAGAACTTTTAACAGGGACACCCAATACCGGTACAAGCGTTTTAGCTGCAATCATACCGGGTAAATGAGCAGCGCCACCCGCACCCGCAATAATCACTTTGTAACCATTTTTTTGTGCATTTTCGGCAAATTCAAACAGTTTGTCGGGGGTTCGATGTGCGGAAACGACTTCAACATGATATGCCACATTGAGTTCATCTAAAATTTGAGTGGCTTCTTGCATGGTTGCCCAATCGCTTTTTGAGCCCATCACAATAGCAATTTGTGCAGTATTTGACATATTTTTTTAAAAAAATTTATCTGATAAAAAAACGATGCGTAGAATAGCATATTTGCCCTACTTTTAAGCAAACGTTTGCTATGTGGTAAAAAGCTGAAAAATTCCATTGCAAGTTTTGTCATAAAATCTTATCCTAATACGAGTTTTTTTCTTAGAAATAGAGCAGATTATGTTAGCTAAAGCGAAATATAGAAAAGATTACAAACAACCTGATTTTACAGTTACGGATATTTTCCTTGATTTTCAATTAGATCCTAAGCATACCGTTGTTACTGCAAAAGACAACCTTCCAACGTTTAAATGATGAAGCAACCCATCTACGATTAGATGGTCATGGCTTCCAATTTGCCTCCATTAAATTCAATGGCGAAGATTTCAAACATTATCATCAAAACCATGAAAGTTTAACGTTAGATTTAACCAATCAAAGTGCGGTCAATTTTGAACTTGAAATTGTGACGAATTTAGAGCCTGCACAAAACACCTCTTTACAAGGACTTTATCAATCTGGCGAGGGCATTTGTACACAATGTGAAGCAGAAGGTTTCCGTCAAATTACCTATATGCTTGATCGACCAGATGTATTGGCGCGCTATACAACCAAAATTACCGCCGATAAGACTAAATATCCTTACTTACTTTCTAATGGCAACCGCATTGCAAGTGGAGAGTTAGAGGGTGGTCGTCATTGGGTTGAATGGAATGACCCATTCCCGAAACCAAGCTATTTATTCGCTTTAGTGGCGGGTGATTTTGATTTATTACAAGATACCTTTACAACAAAAAGTGGTCGTGAAGTGGCCTTAGAGCTTTATGTTGACCGTGGAAATCTTGATCGCGCCTCTTGGGCGATGGAAAGTCTGAAAAAATCCATGAAATGGGATGAAGACCGTTTCAATTTAGAATACGACTTAGATATTTACATGATTGTTGCTGTGGACTTCTTCAATATGGGCGCCATGGAAAATAAAGGGTTAAATATTTTTAACTCTAAATTTGTGTTGGCAAATCCACAAACAGCAACCGATGATGATTATCTTGCCATTGAAAGCGTAATTGCGCATGAGTATTTCCATAACTGGACAGGAAACCGTGTAACTTGCCGTGATTGGTTCCAATTAAGTTTGAAAGAAGGTTTAACGGTTTTCCGTGATCAAGAATTTTCATCTGACACAGGTTCTCGAGCAGTCAATCGTATTAATAACGTGAAATTCTTACGTACGGTACAATTTGCTGAAGATGCAAGTCCAATGTCACACCCAATTCGCCCTGAAAAAGTTATTGAAATGAATAACTTCTATACGGTAACTGTATATGAAAAAGGGGCAGAAGTGATTCGTATGTTGCACACCTTATTAGGTGAACAAGGTTTCCAAAAAGGGATGCAACTCTATATTGCTGAAAACGATGGTAAAGCGGCAACCTGTGAAGATTTTGTCTCTGCAATGGAACGTGCGAATGATGTTGATTTAGTACAATTCCGTCGTTGGTATAGTCAATCAGGTACACCAGAATTATTGATTAGCGATGCCTATGATGAACAAACTCATACTTATCGTTTAACGGTTTCGCAATCTACACCGCCAACAGCAGACCAAATGGAAAAAGTAAACTTACATATTCCATTGAAAATTGCACTTTATGATGCCAAAGGCACAAAACAAATGTTACAGCATAACGGTGAGTTGCTAAGCGATGTGTTAAATGTGACAGAAAAAGATCAAGTCTTTGAATTCCATGGCATTTATGGTCGCCCAATTCCTGCGTTATTATGTGATTTCTCTGCACCGGTGAAACTGGATTATGATTACACCACAGAGCAGTTATTAGGTTTGCTTAAATTTGCAGATAACCAATTTGCTCGTTGGGATGCAGCACAAATGTTGTTTACTCAAGAATTACGTCGTAATGTGGCGCATTTCCAACAAGGTGAAGCCTTTGACATTTCACCTGATGTTTTGACCGCACTTGCGCATGTATTGGAAAATTACGAACAGGATATCGAATTAGCTACATTAATTCTAACCTTGCCAAAAGACATTGAGTTTGCAGAAAGCTTTAAAACGATTGATCCAGATGGCATTGCAGCCGCAAGAGAATTTATGTTGGTGCAAATTGCAGAATACTTGAAAGAAGATTTATTGCGTATTTACACCCATATTCGTCTTGAAGATTATCGAGTGACTCAAGAAGATATTGCTTTACGAGCAATGCGTAATCTTTGTTTAAGTTATTTGGCTTACACCAATTTAGGCAATAATGTGGTGCAAAAACATTACAATAATGCCAATAATATGACAGATACGTTGGCTGCATTAAATATGGCAACTAAAGCCTCATTACCTTGCCGTGATACCTTGTTAGCGGATTTTGAACAAAAATGGCAACATGATGGCTTGGTAATGGATAAATGGTTTGCTTTACAAGCAACTCGCCCAGATGAAAACGTATTGGAAATTGTACAAGTATTAATGGATCACCCAAGCTTTAACTTCAACAATCCAAATCGTTTACGTTCATTAGTGGGTAGCTTTGCAAATCACAACTTAAAAGCTTTCCATCATATTAGTGGTTCAGGCTATCGTTTCTTAACAGATGTTTTAATTCGTTTAAATGAAACAAATCCACAAGTGGCTGCGCGTTTAATAGAGCCATTAATTCGTTTCTCACGTTTGATGCACAACGTCAAACGTTAATGAAACGCGCCTTAGAACGATTAAGTGCTGTTGAAGATCTCTCGAAAGATTTATTCGAGAAGATTGAAAAAGCATTGCAATAATTGCTATAAATTTATTTTATATCCAATTAATTTAATACGGGATATCTAGAAGATATCCCGTATTTTTTTCAAATTTGTTAACTATATCAATCTTTTCTTTTATTCACTTTGATAAAATAGAAAACGGCATTTCGCCGTATTAGTTAATAAGGATTTTATATGAAAACATACAAAACATCAGTGCTGGTCAGTATGATGCTTGGCATTTTTTCAACAACAGCATTTTCTGCCACTGTACCTGCTGGTACGCCACTTTCTGACACTCAAGTCTTCCGTCAAAACACACATAGTGATCCTGGTTCTCTTGATCCCCAATTGGTACAAGAAAATACCGCTGCCCAAATTGTGATTGATTTATTTGAAGGGTTAATTTGGTTGGATGAAAATGGTCAAGTGCAGCCTGCACAAGCAGAAAAATGGACAGTCTCTGACGATAGGAAAATTTATACCTTTTCATTGCGTGATGCAAAATGGTCGGACGGTACACCAGTAACTGCTCGAGATTTTGTGCTAGGTTGGCAACGTGCAGTTGATCCTAAATTTGGTAGCCCTAATGCCAATTATTTAACAAAAGCACATATTTTAAATGCAGAAGAAGTGATGCAAGGTAAAATGCCATTAAATGAATTAGGCATTAAAGCACTTAATGATAAACAAGTTGAAGTTACTCTTACCCAAGCTACGCCTTATTTCTTGCAATTACTTGCGTACCCTACGACATTCCCTGTACCACATCATAAATTGGCTCAATTGGGTGATAAATGGGCGACAGCTCAAAATATAGTAAGCAATGGAGCCTATCAATTAAAGCAATGGAGCCTATCAATTAAAGCAATGGACGATTAATGAGAAAATTACAGCGGAACGTAATCCACTTTATTGGAATGATAAAAATACGCTCATTAATACTTCTGAATACCTATTTCAAGAAAGTTTAGCTTCTGCATATCAACGATACCAAGCTAAAGAATTGGATTTAACTTGGGTACCAGTAGAACAGATTCCACATATTCAAAAACACACACCGGATGCACTGATTGTCGTGCCTCGATTAACCACGGAATTCTATACATTCAACGTGGCTAAACCTCCATTTGATAATGAAAAAGTACGCAAGGCGTTATATCTTACCTTAGATAGAGCATTGATTGCCGAGCATATTATTGGTTTGCGCAAACCAGCAGCAACATTGACACCACCAGAAGTTGATGGTTTTAGTGCGCCAAATATTGCTGAATTAAATCAGCCATTAACAGAAAGAATAGCGCAGGCGAAAAAATTATTAAATGAAGCGGGATATAGTGAAAAAAACCGCTTCAATTTGAAATTTTTTATAACAAGTATGCAACTCATGAAAAAGTGGCGTTGGCGCTCGCTTCTGAATGGAAGAAACAATTAGGTGCAGATGTAAAATTACGTACGATGGAATGGAAAACCTACTTGGGTGAACGCAATGTCGGTAATTTCCAATTATCCCGTATGTCTATTGATGCTGAATACAATGAACCGTCTGCATTTCTCAATTCTTTGCTTTCTACATCACCAGAAAATGTGGGGCAGTGGAAGAACAAAAAATTTGATCAAGTCATGAAAGATGCGCAAAGTACTTTAAATGACAAAACTCGTGCTGATTTATATCAACAAGCCGAGCAGCTTATTGCGGAGCAAGCACCTTTAATACCGATTTTCTATTCACCGTTGATCAAAGTAATTAATCCAGCAGTAGGTGGGTTCCCAATGCATAATCCACAGGATTATGTTTATACTAAGGAGCTTTATATTCGTAAGTAGTGTTATCTAAGCACCTTTCGTTGCATATACGTTGCTTTCATTTTAAAATGCTATGCAACGAAATTTTCAGCTAAAGTGCGGTTAATTTTGACCGCACTTTCCATTTACAGTGAACTATCCTGAGAGATAAACGAGTATGTATTCTTTGATCCGTAAAGCCATCTTTTCCCTTGATCCTGAAACCGCTCATGATTTAGTGATTAAATCATTGCATTTAGCGGGTAAATCACCTTGCCAATTTTTATTAAAGCAGCTTTTGGCTTGTCCACAAGGTTCGCCTAAGCAAGTAATGGGCATTACATTTAAAAATCCTATTGGATTAGCAGCGGGCGCAGATAAAAATGCTGAGGCTATTGATGGCTTTGGTGCGATGGGATTTGGTTTTATTGAAGTCGGTACGGTTACGCCTTTGGCACAAGAGGGAAATGCTAAACCTCGTCAATTCCGTTTAGTGGAATCGGAAGGAATTATTAACCGTAATGGATTCAATAATTATGGCATTGATTACGTGGTCGAGAATGTTAAAAAAGCAAAATTTGATGGTGTAATTGGGATTAATATTGGCAAAAATAAAGTCACGCCACTTGAAAAGGGGAAAGATGATTACCTATTTTGCCTAAACAAAGCCTATAACTATGCGGATTATATTACGGTAAATATTTCATCACCTAACACTCCAGATTTGCGTCAGTTGCAGTATGGTGATTATTTTGATGATTTATTACAAAGTATTAAACAACGTCAAAAAACTTTAGCTGAGCAATATAATAAATATGTACCGATTGCTGTAAAAATTGCACCTGATTTATCCGAGACTGAACTCGTTCAAATTGCTGATACGTTACTTCGTCATCAAATGGATGGGGTAATTGCCACTAATACAACGATTTCACGCGACAACGTCACAGGTTTGAAAAATGCGGAACAACAAGGTGGCTTAAGTGGAAAACCGTTACAGCAGAAAAGTACAGAAATTATTCGAAGATTGCATCAAGAGCTGAAAGGGTCAAATTCCGATTATTGGGAGTGGTGGCATTGATGGTGTACAAAATGCACAAGAGAAGATTGAAGCAGGTGCTGAATTGTTACAAGTTTATTCGGGTTTGATTTATCACGGTCCAAGCTTAGTTAAAGAATTAGTGAAAGCGATTAAATAAATGACAAAAAAATATGACTTACATTGCCATAGTACGGCTTCAGATGGTGTTTTAACGCCTACAGAACTCGTACAACGAGCTCATGAGCAAGGTGTCAATGTGCTTGCTTTATGTGATCACGACACCGTGATGGGCATTGATGAAGCCAAAATTGAAGCCGATAAATTAGGTATTGAGCTAATTAATAGCGTGGAAATTTCAACGAATTGGGAAGGTCGTGGTATCCATATTGTTGGATTAAATTTTGATAAAACGCATCCTAAAATGACTGCACTTTTAGCTGAACAAAAATCATTGAGAGAAAAAAGAGCGGTCGAAATTGGTCATAAATTAGAAAAAGCAGGCATCCCCAATGCCTATGAAGGCGCAAAAGAGTTAGCAAACGGAGAAGTAACTCGTGCGCATTATGCACGTTATTTGGTACAAATCGGAAAGGTTTCAAATGATGGGCAAGCCTTTAAGCGTTATCTAGGCGGTGGAAAATCGTGTTTTGTCAAAGCTGAATGGGTGGATATTCCAACGGTGATTGATACAATTCATGCAGCAGGTGGAGTTGCCATCATTGCTCATCCTATGCGCTATAACATGACAGGAAAATGGATTCGTCGATTAATTGTTGATTTTAAACAATGGGGCGGAGATGGCATGGAAGTTGCAGATAGTGGACAGACTAAAGATCAGCGTCAATATCTTGCGCGTTTAGCCAATGAATATGACTTAGCTGCTTCTTTAGGGTCAGACTTTCATTTTCCTTGCGGATGGATTGAATTAGGAAAGAATTTGTTTTTACCTGAAGAGGTAAAACCGATTTGGACATTATTTGAATAATAAAGGGCGGTCAATCCGCCCTTGTTTTTTATATTTGACTGTTCTCACACAAACCGAGACTCGCTAGAAATTCAATAAATGCGCGAACTTTAGCCGGTAAATGACGACGATTTGGGTAAACCACATAAATATCTAAAGGTTTTTGTTTATATTCAGACAAAATTTCAACTAATTCACCTGAAGCAAGCGCTTCTTTTACAAAGAAACCAGGTGAATTGCTGATGCCCAAGCCTGCTTTTGTCATTTCTAACAATGCCATACCATTATTAGAAACCACTTTAGATTGAATTTTATAACGTTGAATTTGATTGGCTTTTGTTGATTGCCAATGCACCTGATTTAACGATGATTTATAAAGTAAACCTTGGTGATATTCTAAATCATCAGGTGTAAGCGGTGTGCCTCGCGACTCTAAATAACTTGGCGAAGCAACAAAATGCATAGGGGAGCTACTAATTTTACGCGCGACAAGTGAGCTATCTTGCATATAGCCGATACGTAATGCTAAGTCATAGCCTTCCGCAACGAGATCAACACGCTTGTCTTCAAATTCAATTTCTACGTGTAAATTGGGATGAAGCTCAATAAATTTAGGCAAGTTAGGTGAAATATAAAGTAAGCCAAAATCACGCGGCACAGAGATTAATAAATTACCTTGTAAGCTCGTTGTCATATTACTGATGCTAGAGTCAGCCTCGCTTAAATCTAATAGAATGGCTTGGCAACGTTGGTAATAAAGCATACCGGCTTCAGTCGGCACAATTTTTCGTGTTGTACGTTGTAATAATCGTGTTTTTAAATGTTCTTCTAATTGTGAAACTAATTTACTCGCCATTGCCACAGAAATATTCTGTTGGTTTGCAGCTTGTGTAAAACTTTGCGTTTCGATCACTTTGCAGAAAACCGAAATTGCATTGAGTTTATCCATTTATAAATCCTTTTTGAAAAAAAGCTTGATTTTATCAGCGTAAGTTTGCAGTATATCGCCAATTTTACAGAATTCTAGTTATATTTTAGGTAAGCAAATGAGCAAATCTTTAGTGATTGTGGAATCGCCAGCCAAAGCGAAAACCATCAATAAATATTTAGGTAGCCAGTATGTGGTGAAATCCAGCGTAGGGCATATTTGTGATTTGCCTACTGCAGGGAATAGCACAGGCGAGAAGGCTAAACCCGTTTCCACTAAAGGATTAAGTGCGGAAGAAAAAAACAAAATTAAAGCAGAAAAAGACCGTGCGGCCTTAGTGAAACGTATGGGAATTGACCCTTATCATGATTGGAAAGCCAATTACCAAATTCTACCAGGCAAAGAAAAAGTGGTAGCCGAATTAAAATCCCTTGCTAAAAAATCCGATCATATTTATCTCGCAACCGACTTGGATAGAGAAGGAGAGGCTATCGCGTGGCATTTACGTGAAGTCATTGGTGGCGATGATAGTCGTTTTAGCCGTGTCGTATTTAATGAGATTACGAAGAAAGCGATTGAAAAAGCGTTCCAGTATCCTGCTCACATTAATATGGACCAGGTTAATGCTCAGCAAACTCGTCGTTTCTTAGACCGCGTGGTAGGCTTTATGGTGTCGCCATTATTATGGAAGAAAGTGGCACGTGGTTTATCTGCAGGACGGGTACAATCTGTTGCCGTGAAATTGGTGGTAGAGCGTGAACGTGAAATTAAAGCCTTCCAACCGGAAGAGTTTTGGGAAATTGAAGCACTAACCCAAACGAGCAAGAAAGAAGACTTACGTTTGGATGTGGTGCAATATAAAGGCAAGAAATTTGAGCCGAAAAATGAAAAAGAAGCTCAAAGTGCGGTTGATTTTTTAAATAAATCACATTACGTTGTCACAGATTTAGAAACAAAACCAACAGGTTCTAAACCAAGGGCCCCATTTATTACTTCAACCTTACAACAAACTGCAAGTACGCGTTTGGGTTTTGGGGTGAAGAAACCATGATGTTGGCACAACGTTTATACGAAGCTGGTTACATCACTTATATGCGTACTGACTCTACCAACTTGAGTCAAGATGCATTAAATATGGCACGCTCTTATATCGAAAGCCATTTCGGCAAAGATTATTTGCCCGCTAAACCAAATTTCTATTCGAGCAAAGAAAATGCACAAGAAGCACACGAAGCGATTCGTCCTTCTGATGTCAAAAAAATGCTCGCGGATCATTTAAGTGGCATGGATAAAGATGCGGTGCGCTTTGTATGATTTAATCTGGCGTCAATTTGTGGCTTGCCAAATGCCTGCTGCACAATATGACAGTACAACGGTCACTGTAATGGCTGGTGATTATGAATTGAAAGCTAAAGGCCGTATTTTACGCTTTTGATGGTTGGACAAAAGTCTTGCCACAATTAGGTAAAAATCCAGAAGACCAAATTTTACCGGCTGTGAGTTTAAACGAAACATTAGCACTAAAAACAGTTTCGCCAAGCCAACACTTCACTAAACCGCCCGCTCGTTTTACTGAAGCAGCATTGGTTAAAGAATTGGAGAAACGTGGTATTGGTCGACCTTCGACTTATGCGGCAATTATTTCGACTATTCAAGAACGTGGTTATGTGCGCATTGAAAATCGCCGTTTCTATGCCGAGAAAATGGGCGAAATCGTTACTGATCGCTTAAATCAATCTTTTACTGATTTGATGAGCTACGATTTCACTGCCAACATGGAAAACGTACTAGACCAAATTGCATCTGGTGAGAAAAATTGGAAGGCTGAGTTAAATCAATTCTTCAAAGATTTCTCTACCCAACTTTCTACGGCTGAATTAGATGAGTTAGAAGGTGGAATGAAGCCGAATAGCCTTGTGCTCACCGATATTGATTGCCCAACTTGTGGTCGCAAAATGGCGATTCGCACAGCAAGTACAGGTGTCTTCCTTGGTTGTTCTGGTTATGCATTACCACCAAAAGAGCGTTGTAAAACAACGATTAATCTTATTCCAGAAGCAGAATTACTCAAATGTGATTGAATGAAGCTTCTGAGACCAAAGCCTTAATGGATCGTAAACGTTGTCCGAAATGCGGTACCGCGATGGATAGCTACATCATTGACCCACATCGTAAATTACATATTTGTGGTAACAATCCGAATTGTGATGGTTATTTGGTTGAACAAGGCCAATTCAAAATTAAAGGCTATGATGGTCCGATTGTAGAATGTGATAAATGCGGTGCAGATATGCACTTAAAACTCGGTCGTTTTGGTAAATATATGGGCTGTACCAGCTGTGATAACACCCGTAAGATTTTGAAAAACGGCGAAGTTGCACCACCAAAAGAAGAGCCCGTTCATTTCCCTGAACTGAAATGTGAAAAATCTGATGCGTATTTTGTATTACGTGATGGTGCAAGTGGCGTGTTTATGTCAGCACATAACTTCCCTAAATCACGTGAAACTCGACCAGCAAAAGTGGCGGAATTAGCGCTTTATCGTGATCGTTTACCGGAAAAATTACGTTATTTAGCCGATGCGCCACAAAAAGACCCTGAGGGTAATGAAGCCATTATCCGCTTTAGCCGTAAAGAAAAACATCAATATGTGACATCTGAAAAGAATGGCAAAGCCACAAAATGGATTGTGGATTATATTGATGGAAAATGGGTAGAACGGAAAAAGTAGGATGAACATCACGGTTTATTGCGGTGCCAGTTTAGGTAATGATTCTGCCTATCAGGCTGCCGCAAAAAAATTAGGAAAATGGATTGCTGATGGTCAACATACTTTAGTCTATGGTGGCGGAAAATTGGGATTAATGGGCGTGGTTGCAGATACTGTACTTGCTCATCAAGGCAAAGTAATTGGCATTATTCCTCAATTTTTACAAAGACAGAGAAGTTGCACATCCTAATTTGACCAAGACCGTGGTTGTTGAAAGCATGTCTGAGCGAAAAAATAAAATGATTGAGCTCGGTGATGCTTATATCGCTTTGCCTGGCGGACCTGGCACTTTAGAAGAGATTGCTGAGGTGATTTCTTGGGCACGAATTGGGAAAAATAATAATCCTTGTATTTTGTTTAATGAAAAGGGTTATTTTGATTCACTAAAAGTCCTTTTTTAGCCATATGGTGAAAGAAGGCTTCTTTACTCAAGGTGATTTTGAGAAGATTTTATTCTCAAATAATCTTCAAGAAATCGAAACCTTTATTGAACATTACCAACCTCCAGCGTTAAGAACATATTAAAAAAGTGCGGTTAAATTTGACCGCACTTTTTTATGATTAATGATGATGTTCTGGTTTTGGTGGGAGTTTAGCTCTAGCTTTACCAACAGGGAGAATTAACGTCGCGTAATTTGCTGAATGTTGACAAACTTTTTGATCTTCAAATGGTTCTTTATGAATCACTTTAAGTTTCCAAACGCCTTCAATTAATGGAATAAAGTTAACTTTACCTTCTTTGTCTGTTTTACCAGAAAAGGCTTGCGGCTCACGGTGAGATGTTGCCGCTTCCATATCTTTTACAACAAATGTATCAGAGGTTGCGATAATCGTTTCGCCTGCAAGTGGTTGGTCTTTATAGAAAATCTGAACAGGGAAAGCTTCACCAGCTTTAATTGTTTTCGGATCTTTAAGTGGCACGATTTCAAGTGGTAAACCGAGGCGTGTCATTGCCATATCTGCATTTAATGGTTTTTTGCCCACTACAGTAAAGGCTTTACCAAACATTTGAGTTTGTTCGCAATAGAATGCATTTGGTGTGCCTTGTAAGTTATCCATTTTCCAACCTTCATTATTTTGTGACCAGAAAGTTGGTTTATAAGTAGCTGTTACCCAATATGAACCGTCTTTTAACGGTTTTTCTGATTGATATTGGTAGTTTTCACCTTTTTGTACTAATGTTTGCATTTCACCATCTTGATTGATGAGTTCCATCGGTGGAAAAATCGCGAGACGTTTTTCAGGAATTTTTTCAACGTAGGGGTAGTCACCATAAGCTAAATCAGCTTTTAAAACGCTATTAGAAGCCAGTTGTGCTGGTGTTGCAACCCAAACTTCATGGGCTTGCGCAAGCGCAGAGAAGCCAAGTAGTGCTGCAATTAATGTTTTTTTCATTGTCTTTCCTTTTTAATAATAAATCAATTTATAGAAAGTCTTCGATAGGGCGGACGAGTATAACGAAAAAGAAATGATGAGACGAATGAAAAAAGTTGATTTTGTGAGGAACTTCACATTTTTTTAACAAAAAAGTGCGGTCAATAAAACGATTGTTTTTCTGACCGCACTTGTTTTAAATAAAAAGCTAAATAGGCTTATTTTTTAGATGGTTTAATGGCTAATAAATTGCAGCTTAATTTACTAATTACATGTTCAGCTGTATTACCTAGTAACGCTGCAGATAAACCCGTTCTTCCCACTGTGCCTAAAATCACTAATTCAGCTTCAATTTCTTTCGCCACTTCAGGAATCACCTCTTCAGGGAAACCTTCGCGTACATGGGTATGATCTTCATCAATACCAAATTTTTGACGTAAGGCTTTCATATTGATAAGGTGTTGACCACGAATGCCATTTTCATAACCTGAAGTATTAAATTCAGGTAAATCAATCGCCATATTAATTGGCGCAACAGGGTAGGCTGCCACTAAATGTACGTTACCACGGTTTAAGTTTTCCGCTAAATTCATACCTGTTGAAACTAATTCTTGATTGAATTCATCTTGATATTCTTGTTCACCCGACACATTAACAGCGACTAAAATACGGCGTTGGTGTTTCCAGTCACCATCACGTACCATTAATACAGGGATTGGACATTTACGTAACAATTGCCAATCTACCGGTGTGAAAATCAATGAAGTAAAGCTTTCTTCATCTTTAGTGTATTTCACAACGAGGTCGTATTGATTTTTTTCAACTTCTTCACGAATTGCATCCGCTTCATTGCTGCTCCATACAATGTGAGAGTCAAATTCAATTTCCGGATCTGCATATTTATCTAAATAAAATTGCACAGCTTGACGTTGTTGTTCAACGGCTGTTTTATGCATTTCGCTGCGTTCTTCAGAAGAAAGAAGGGCTGACATCTCATACGATAAGTCATAAACACTCAAAAGGGCGGTGATTTTTACCTTTGTTTCATTTTGCTGTTCTTTAACAAGACGAACGGCACGAGCTAGAGCATATTGTTTTTCGTTATCAGGATTGAGTACAACAAGAATATTATTAAATTTCATAAAACCTCCAAGATATGAGATATCAATAGGATAGAAAAGATTTTAAACGATGACAAGAACCGATTATCAAAAAAGTGATCTCGTGCAAGTTTTTTTGTTTCAAATGTTAAAAAAGCGTGAAAACTCACGCTTTTAATTTATTCTGCTAATTGGATTTTGGTTTTATGTACACCGGTTAAATCAATCAATGCATTAATATCATTAATAGTAATGTATTTACCTTGAACAGAGAGTACACCCAGTTTTTGAAAACGACCAAGTAAACGACTGATGGTTTCAACAGTTAAACCAAGATAGTTACCGATATCACTACGGGTCATGGTTAAGCGGAATTCTTTCGCAGAGAAACCACGAGCGGAATAACGTTTTGATAGATTATGGATAAATGCCGCTAAACGTTCTTCAGCATTCATTTTAGACAGTAATAAAATCATTTCTTGATCGCTTTTGATTTCACTACTCATTAAACGCATAATTTGTTGACGAAGTTTAGGCATTTCCAGATAAGTCATCTAAGATATCAAATGGAATTTCACATACCATGGCGGTTTCCAAAGCCTGTGCAAAACTTGGATGTTGCATATTTGTGATCGCATCAAAGCCCACTAAATCACCAGGCAAGTGGAAAGAGGTAATTTGTTCTTCACCGGCTTCGCTAATGGTATAAGTTTTAATGGTACCAGAGCGAATTGCATAAATGGAATTCAGTGTATCACCGGCTTTAAAAAGGACTTGAGATTTTTGGATGGGTTTTTTACGCTCGATGATATTATCAAGCTGATCGAGCTCATGTTCGTTCAATGTGAAAGGGATACAAAGTTGGCTAATACTGCAATCTTGACAATGGATTGCACAACCACCTGATTGAACTCTGCGTCCTGATTTGGTTTCTGAAACGAAATTCTTCATTTATTCCTCAAATCGATAAATATAGTGTAAAATTGATCTAACGCAATTATTCTACCACTAAATAGTCAATTTCAGAAGTTATCGAAGAGCAAATCAATATGGCTGCAGAAAAATTAACCAAAAAACGTTTAATACAAATTATTATCATGCTGATTATTTTAGTCAGCGCATTCGTTTGGCGATATCTATTGTAATAAGTGCGGTCAAATTTTTGATTGTTTTGAGAAGATAAAAAGAGCCACAATTTGTGGCTCTTTGTTTTTAGATTAAAATCAGATTACCATTCGTAACCTACGCCAGCACCTACAGTCCATTGACCACGAGTATCTGCTGCACCATTTACGTTCGATGACCAATGACCATTGTCAGAGTTACGAGACGCTTTGATTGCAATTGCACTTTCACCACGGTGGTGAGCAACCCCAGTTGATACCATGCTCTTACCATCTTTACGAGCAGATGGAGCTGAGGCAATTGCTGCAACGCCAGCAATACCTGCGCGAGATTTACGGTCAACATCATGAACTTTCTTATTTAAAGTATTAATTGCTTTAGTATTGTTAGCGATGTTTTGAGTGTTTGTAGCAATATTTTTAGTATTGTTAGCCACATCAGTTTTCACTTTATTTAATTGTGAAACATTAACCGCATCGTTATCATTTTCACCATTTGCAACGTTGATAACTTTTTTGTTACCTGCATTAATTCCGTTTTGATCAATTTTGATATTGGAATTATTAATGGTATAAGAATTTGCTTTGATGTCTTTTTTGGTACTAACAGTATAGGTTTTTACTTGGTTAGCATCATCGTGAGTTTCTTCTACATCGATGTTATCACCAGCTTTTACTTTTACATCACCTGCGCGAACTCGGATGTTCTCGATACGTTTTTATTTTCACCAACTTGCTCGGCGACCATATAAAGTTGTGAACCATTGATTGCGTCAGTAGATGTTTTGGAAATTTCACCCGCACCAACATTAACAATTTGACGAGTAAATTGTTCATTGCCTACTGAACCAACGGAGACTGTCCCAGTCGCATCTGTTCCAGCAAAGCCATTATAAGAAATACCATTTACAGTAGCGTCATTTACTGCAGCTGCCTGTTTTGTTTCTGAAGCATTACCTAACGCCACACTTGAGCCATGAGTTGCACTTGCTTTATCACCAATTGCAACAGCATAACCTGCAGTTGCTTTCGATTTGTCACCAACAGCTATTGATGCTATACCTGACGAAGTTGCATTTGAACCTGTTGCAATAGCAGATAATCCCGCCGCAGTTGAGCCAACTCCAGTTGCAATTGAACCAATACCTGATGCCTTACTTTCATAACCAACAGAAATACCTTGATAATGTGCAGAAGCACCAGCTCCAATAGAAACCCCTCTAATTTCAGAACTTGTATTCGCACCAATCGCAATAGAATCCTCTGCTTTAGCTTTAGAATTTACGCTGATTGCAACGCTACGAACACCTGCAGCAGTTGAACTATCACCTACAGCAGTAGCAAAAACAGCGGTTGCATTTGTAGATTCTCCGACTGCGACTGAAGATTTAGCAGTGGCATTGGAATCATTACCAATTGCGACTGATGAATCTTCTTTTGCTTGTGCACCAGAACCAACAGCTAGAGAACTTTCACCGCCAGCTAATGATTTTGATCCAAATGCATTTGCATTAGCTTTAAGTGCTTTTGCTGATTCACCAATAGCAACTGTTTCTGCTGCTGTCGCCTCTGCACTTGTACCAATTGCAACTAAGTTGCCTGGTTTGTTTGAATTTGCTGCTGCTGGGTTGGTTACATGAGCTTTAGCTCCTACACCAATTGCAAGTGCATTAAGGCCATCTGCAGTAGATTGAGTACCAATAGCTGTAGAGTTTTCACCATTTACATTATTGTTATTACCTAGAGCTAGAACTTCTTTTCCTAAAACGACATTGTTTAAACCAAATACACTTGCTTTACTTGTGTTTTTATCTACAACAACATCTTTCTGGTGTACCTGTTACACGTTGAGCACCAACTTTATTGTGAGCACCAAATCCAAGAGAATGATCGGCATAAACTTTGTTATCATCGCCAACACTTTGGGTAAAATGACCATATGCATCATTCCCATCACCAATCGCATTTGCTTGTTCACCTTTCACCACATTTTGATTACCGATGGCAGAACTTGAACCCTGGCTTTCTTCAGCTTCAGCAGCAGGAATAGAATAGATTTGGTTTTGCTGACCAATAGCCGTATGTCCAGGACCTTTAACGTTAGTTGCTTCTATTGTCTTGTTTGCATTAACAGCATCTTGTGTCGTGATATTCAGAATGTTTCCATCAGCAGCATTCGCTACAGCTACATTCACCCCAATAATTAATGCCGTGATAGCATTAAATTTAAAATTTTTCATATGTCCTCGCTTGATTTTCTTCTTTAACTACATAAATTGCATGTAATTAAAAAATTTCATAGTGTTTTGTATAAAATATACACAGAACAATATAGGATACGAATCACTCATAGATTCAATTATTTGATTTTATAATGTTTTTTTTGAAACAGAATAATGAAAAATATCTTTCGCTATCAGAAAACGATTGCGTATCTATACGCAGGGATTATAGATAGCTTTTTGTATAGAAAAGTAAATGAGTATGGTAATTTTGTAAAGAATTGTAAAATTTTGTTTTTGAAATATTGTATTTTGAACATTAGAAAAATATATTTCCTTATTTAAGTTAAGGATATTTTAAATTTAAAAAGAGCGGTCAATTTGCAAGAAGATTTTCAAGATTGAGAAAAAATCCTGTATAATCTCAGAAATTTTTTGTTCAATTTTAAGCTTTTGTAACCGAATGATCGAAACCTCACAAACCATTCCTGAACTAGTCTCATGGGCGAAAGAGCGGGAATTTTCGTTAAATCTGCCGACAGAGCGTTTGGTGTTTTTACTGGCTATTGCCATCTATAACAACGAACGTTTAGACGGTGAGATGTTAGAAGCTGATTTAGTGGATATTTTCCGCCATACAGCCAATGCCTTTGACCAATCAACGGACGCGATTGCCACTCGTGCCAATAATGCTATTAATGAATTGGTGAAGCAGCGTTTTCTTAACCGTTTCAGCAGTGAATTCACTGAAGGCCTTTCCATTTATCGTCTCACCCCACTGGGTGTTGGCGTATCAGATTATTATATTCGTCAGCGTGAATTTTCTGCATTGCGTCTTTCTGTACAGCTTTCTATTGTGGCTGATGAAATTCAGCGTGCATCTGATGCAGCAGAAGAAGCTACAGCAAAAGGGGAGAATGAGCACTTTTGGCGCCGGAATGTTTTCGCTCCGTTAAAATATTCAGTCGCAGAGATTTTCGATAGTATTGATTTATCACAACGCGTGATGGATGAAAATCAGCAAAGCATTAAAGAAGAAATTGCCAATTTGCTTACCAAAGATTGGCAGGCGGCAATTTCTAGCTGTGAACGTTTATTAGATGAAACCTCAGGCAATTTACGTGAGTTACAAGATACCTTAAATGCCGCAGGGTGATAAGTTACAGGCACAATTATTACGTATTCAAGATTGTGTAATTGGTCACGATGAGCTTTACTTTATTGAACAATTAATCACCGATTTACAATCTAAGCTCGACCGTATTATTAGCTGGGGGCAACAAGCCATTGATTTATGGATTGGTTATGACCGTCACGTGCATAAATTTATCCGTACCGCCATTGATATGGATAAAAACTCGCGTATTCTCACAACGTTTACGTAATTCTATCCACAGCTATTTCGATCATCCTTGGTTCTTATGGACTGCTCAAGCGGAACGTTTGGTCGATCTGCGAGATGAAGAAATGGTATTGCGTGAAGATGATGCATTGGGTGAATTACCAGAAGAATTGCAATATGAGTCTTTAGCTGATTTGCATGATCAAATCGTCGAACATATGCAAGGCTTATTAATTCAATACCGTGAAAACAATCGTCCAATCGATTTAAGTTTGGTCTTAAAAGAACAATTAGAGGCTTATCCACTTTCCCGTCATTTTGATGTGGCGCGTATTATTGTGGATCAAGCAGTGCGTTTAGGTATGGCAAATGATGATTTAGCCGGTATTTATCCGCAATGGCAAGAAATTAACGATTATGGCGCAGAAGTACAAGCGCATGTGATTGATAAATATTAATTTCGCGGCTTATTAAAAAACGAATTTATAAAATGAGAAATTAACCATGACAGATATTCAAGATGTAATTTCCCCGAAATTAGCAAATGCCATTGCTAATCCTATTTTCCCGGCAGTGGACAGCTTGTTGCGTTCAGGTCGCCATATCAGCACAGATCAATTAGATAATCATGCTTTTTTAATGGATTTCCAAAATGAATTGGATGGTTTTTATCGCCGTTACAATGTGGAATTAATTCGTGCACCGGAAGGCTTTTTCTATTTACGTCCAAAAGCAACGACGTTAATTGCCCGTTCAGTGCTTTCTGAATTAGAGATGTTGGTAGGAAAAGTACTTTGCTATTTGTATTTAAGCCCAGAACGTTTGGCGCAGCAAGGTATCTTCAGCACGCAAGAAGTTTATGATGAATTACTGAATTTAGCGGATGAAGGTAAATTATTGAAAGCTGTCAATCAACGTTCTAGTGGTTCGGATTTAGATAAACAAAAATTATCTGAAAAAGTACGTGCGGCGATTAGTCGTTTACGCCGTCTAGGCATGATTCATACAGTGGGTGAACAGCATAGCGGTAAATTTACTATTTCTGAATCAGTCTTCCGTTTTGGGGCTGAAGTCCGTTCTGGTGATGATCCGCTAGAAGCGCAAGCACGCTTAATTCGTGATGGGGAAGCCGCAACACCGCAATCTCTCGAATTGGAAAAACAAGCAAAAGCGGCAAGTCATGCTGATGATCTCGATGATGAAGAAAATGCGGTCGAAATTGATGAAGAATTTGATGATGCAGGAGAACAAGAATAATGTCTGATGTATTAGAACTTGAAAACGAAATCTATCAAGACGAACCTGAGCAATCAACCGAACAGGTTGAAGAAGAATTTATTGCTCCTGTATTAAACCAACATAATGGGGTAGAACGTGGTAAATTCCGTTCACTGACCTTAATTAACTGGAACGGTTTCTTTGCCCGTACCTTTGATTTGGATGAATTGGTAACCACACTTTCAGGTGGTAACGGTGCCGGTAAATCCACAACCATGGCGGGTTTTGTTACAGCATTAATTCCAGACTTAACCTTATTGCATTTCCGTAATACCACAGAAGCAGGCTCGACAGGCGGTTCGCGTGATAAAGGGTTTACACGGTAAATTACGTCCGGGTGTGTGTTATGCGGTATTAGATACCATCAACTCTCGTCACCAACGAATTCTCGTGGGTGTGCGTCTGCAACAAATCGCTGGTCGTGATAAGAAAGTGGATTTAAAAAAACATTCTCGATTCAAGGTGTAGAATTATCCTTAAATCCGACCGCACTTTTCACCGAAACAGTCGGTGAACGTCAAGCGCGTGTACTCAATTTAAATGAATTAAAAGACAAAATTGAAAAACCTTGGTGCGCAATTTAAAGCAATATCATTCCATCACCGATTATCACGGCATGATGTTTGATTTAGGTATTATTCCAAAAACGCTTACGTAGCGCCTCAGACCGTAGCAAATTCTATAAATTAATCGAAGCTTCTTTATACGGTGGTATTTCCAGCGCTATTACCCGTTCTTTACGTGATTACTTATTGCCAGAAAAACCTTGGTGTGCGCAAAGCCTTCCAAGATATGGAAAGTGCATTACGTGAAAAACCGCATGACCCTTGAAGCAATTAAAGTCACCCAATCTGACCGTGATTTATTCAAACATTTAATCACCGAAACCACTAATTATGTGGCATCAGATTATATGCGTAATGCCAATGAACGCCGTGGTAATATCGAAGCGGCTTTAGGTTTCCGCCGTGATTGGTATAAAGCAAAAGCTGAGCAAGAGTTATCACAACATCGCTTAATTGATTTAAGCCGTGAAGCAGCTGAATTAGCAGAAAATGAACGTACTTTAGAAATCGATCACCAAAGTGCGGCAGACCACTTAAACTTGGTATTAAATGCGTTACGTCATCAAGAAAAAGTATCGCGCTATCAAGAAGATGTGGCTGAGCTTACAGAAAAATTAGAAGAACAAAAAATGGTTGTGGAAACCGCAACCGAACAGCTTGAAGAAAGCCAAGCACAATTTGAGCAAACGGAACTTGAAATTGACCAAGTGCGTGCGCAACTTGCGGATTATCAACAAGCATTAGATGCACAACAAACTCGTGCATTGCAATATCAACAAGCGATTGCCGCGCTTGAAAAAGCGAAAACCTTATGTGGTTTAGCGGATTTAAGCGTGAAAAATGCGGAAGATTACCAAGCTGAATTTGCTGCCCATGCAGAAAGTCTTACCGAGCAAGTGCTTGAGTTAGAACATAAAATGTCTATTTCTGAAGCGGCTAAATCACAATTTGATAAAGCCTATCAGTTAGTGTGCAAAATTGCTGGTGATATGCCTCGTTCAAGTGCTTGGGAAAGCGCTAAAGAATTATTGCGTGAATATCCAACACAAAAAATTCAAGCACAACAAACACCTCAATTACGCGCAAAATTACATGAGTTAGAGCAGCGCTATGCTCAACAACAAAGTGCGGTTAAATTATTAGCTGATTTTAATCAACGTGCTGATTTATCTTTAGAAACCGCTGATGAACTCGAAGCATACCACGCTGAACAAGAAGAACTCATTGAAAGTTTGAATGAAGAACTTGCTGAGCAAGTAGAAAACCGTTCAACCTTGCGTCAAAAACGTGAAAGTTTGACCGCACTTTACGAAGAAAATGCTCGTAAAGCACCGGCTTGGTTAACTGCTCAAGCGGCTTTAGAACGCTTACAAGAGCAAAGTGGTGAAACCTTCGAGCATAGCCAAGATGTGATGCATTTTATGCAATCACAATTGGTGAAAGAACGTGAGCTGACTATTCAACGTGACAATTTAGAGAAGCAACGTCAACAATTAGACGAGCAAATTTCTCGTTTAAGCCAACCAGATGGTTCTGAAGATGCTCGTTTGAATGTACTTGCAGAACGTTTTGGCGGTGTATTGCTTTCTGAATTATATGATGATGTACCAATTGAAGATGCACCTTATTTCTCTGCACTTTATGGTCCTGCTCGCCATGCTATTGTTGTGCGTGATCTCAACACGGTACGCGAACAATTAGCTAATTTAGAAGATTGTCCAGACGATTTATATTTAATCGAAGGTGACCCAAATGCCTTTGATGACAGCGTACTTTCAGCCCAAGAGCTTGAAATGGGCGTTGTGGTGCAAGTGTCTGATCGTGAATTGCGTTATTCAAAATTCCCGCAAATTCCATTATTCGGTCGTGCTGCACGTGAAAAACATTTAGAAGAATTACAAGCTAAACGTGATGAAATTGCGGAAGAATATGCACAAATCGCCTTTGATGTACAAAAATGTCAACGTTTACACGAACACTTTAGTCAATTTGTTGGCTTACATCTAGCCCTTGCGTTCCAACCAAACCCTGAAGAGGTGATGGCGGAAATTAATCAAGAACGCAATGAAATTGATCGCGAACTCAATCAATTCTCAAGTACTGAGCAACAAATTCGCATTAAATTGGATAATGCCAAAGAAAAAATGCAATTGTTGAATAAGTTAATGCCGCAGCTTAACTTGCTTGCTGATGAAGAATTACTTGATCGCATTGAAGAATGTCGTGAACAATTAGACATTGCTGAGCAAGATGAAAGCTTTATTCGTCAACATGGCGTTGCGTTGTCACAATTAGAGCCGATTGCCAATACCTTACAAAGTGACCCAGAAAACTATGAGCGCTTAAAAGCTGATTTAACCCAAGCCATTGAACGCCAAAAACAAGTACAACAACGTGTATTTGCTTTAGCGGATGTAGTACAACGTAAAAATCACTTTAGCTATGAAGATGCGGGTCAAGCTGAAACATCAGAGCTTAATGAGCAACTTCGTCAACGTTTGGAGCAATTGCAGGCGCAACGTGATGCTCAACGTGAACAATTACGTCAAAAACAAAGCCAATTTGCACAATACAATCAAGTATTTATTCAATTGCAAAGTTCTTACGACAGTAAAAATCAATTGTTGAAAGAATTAATTGCTGAGATTAGTGAATTGGGCGTACGTGCTGATGAAGGAGCAGAGGAACGTGCAAGAAATCGCCGTGATGAGTTGTATCAACAGCTTTCAACCATCCGTCAACGTCGTTCTTATGTCGAAAAACAATTAACACTCATTGAAAGTGAAGCGGATAACTTAAATAAACGTATTCGTAAAGCAGAACGTGATTATAAAACTCAACGTGAATTGGTTGTAGCTGCGAAAGTCAGCTGGTGCGTGGTTCTCCGTTTATCTCGTAATTCCGATGTGGAAAAACGACTCAATCGCCGTGAATTAGCTTATTTATCTGCTGATGAACTACGTTCAATGTCGGATAAAGCCTTAGGTGCGCTACGTACTGCAGTGGCTGATAATGAATATCTACGTGATGCATTGCGTATTTCTGAAGACAGTCGTAAACCGGAAAATAAAGTTCGCTTCTTTATTGCCGTGTATCAACATCTTCGTGAACGTATCCGTCAGGATATTATTAAAACTGATGATCCGATTGATGCAATTGAGCAAATGGAAATTGAGCTTAATCGCTTAACAGAAGAATTGACTGGCCGTGAGAAAAAATTGGCGATCAGTTCTGAAAGTGTGGCGAATATTATGCGTAAAACCATTCAACGTGAACAAAACCGTATTCGTATGTTGAACCAAGGTCTACAAAATATTGCCTTCGGTCAGGTAAAATCAGTACGTTTAGTGGTCAATATTCGCGATACACATGCGATGTTGCTTGATGCGCTATCTGGTAAACAGGAAGAATATCAAGATTTATTTAGTGATAATTGTATTACCTTCTCTGAAGCCATTGCGAAACTTTATCAACGCATTAACCCGCATATTGATATGGGCCAACGCACAGCACAAACTATTGGTGAGGAATTATTGGATTACCGTAATTATCTCGAGCTAGAAGTTGAAGTATTCCGAGGTGCAGATGGCTGGTTACGTGCTGAAAGTGGCGCATTATCGACAGGTGAAGCGATCGGTACTGGTATGTCCATCTTATTAATGGTTGTACAAAGTTGGGAAGAGGAAAGCCGCCGAATTCGCGGTAAAGACATCGTACCATGTCGCTTACTATTCTTAGATGAGGCTGCGCGTTTGGATGGTAAATCCATTTCCACTTTGTTCGAACTTTGTGAACGTTTGGATATGCAATTACTTATCGCAGCACCGGAAAACATTAGCCCTGAAAAAGGGACGACCTATAAACTGGTGCGTAAAATTGCCGGCAACCAAGAACAAGTTCATGTGGTTGGTTTGCGTGGCTTTGGCGCAACAGAGTAGTTTTTTAAAGCGGTCAAAGCAATTGACCGCTTTTTCATTATTATTTTTATGAGAATTTAGGACAAATTATGCACAATCTTATTTTAGCCATTCTATGTAGTGTTGCCGTATCAGTGTTACTCAAAGTTGCTCGCAAGAAAAATATCATTATTGAACAAGCAATTGCGTTTAACTATATTGTCGCCATTTCATTAAGCTATTTCTTACTCAAACCTAATTTCAAAGGATTAGAATTTACCGAATATCTAGCACAAAGTGATAGCACACCTATTTTCCTGGCGTTAGGGATTTTATTACCAACCGTATTTATCATTATGTCTAAAGCAGTTGAATTTGCGGGTATCGTGCGTTCAGATGCCGCACAACGCTTATCGTTATTTCTACCAATTGTTGCGTCTTTTATTATCTTCCATGAAACATTAAGTCAGCCAAAAATCGTTGGTATTATTTTGGCATTCATCGGTTTATTTTGTATTTTGAACAAATCAAATGAACAAAGTGCGGTCACTTTTAAAGGTGTTTTAGGCTTAATCGGTGTTTGGTTTGGCTATGGCACCATTGATATTTTTTAAACAAGTGGCCAAAAGCGGGGGAGCATTCCCAACCACATTATTTATCGCTTTCTCATTAGCCGCTTGTGTCATGTTCCTGTATTTATTCCTAAAACGCACTCAATGGACAGTGCCAAGCTTTATTGGTGGAATTATTTTAGGTGTATTGAATTTCTTCAACATCCTGTTTTACATTAAAGCTCACCAAAGTTTCGGACAAAACCCAACCTTAGTTTTTGCGGGAATGAATATTGGTGTGATTTGTTTAGGTACCATCACCGGCGCATTTTTCTTCAAAGAAAAAATCAGCAAAATCAACTGGTTTGGTGTTCTTATCAGCCTTTCAGCAATTTTCTGTTTATATTATTTAGATAAAATTTTGGCTTAATTATGGCAAACGATTTTAGTTTTTTTATCTACGATTACGAAAGTTTTGGTATCAATCCAGCAAGTGATCGTCCAGCTCAATTTGCTGGCATTCGTACCGATGCGGATTTCAATATCATTGGCGAGCCAGTTATGTTGTATTGCAAGCAAACCAATGATTATTTGCCCGCTCCTGAAGCGGTTATGGTCACAGGAATTACACCACAAGAATGTAATGAAAAGGGGATTCCTGAACCTGAATTTGCCGCAAAAATTCTAGCTGAGTTTTCACAACCTAATACTTGTGTGATGGGTTACAACAACATTCGTTATGACGATGAAATGACTCGTTATACCTTTTACCGTAACTTCATCGATCCCTATGAATATAGCTGGAAAAATGGCAATTCTCGGTGGGATTTACTGGATTTGGTTCGGGCTTGCTATGCACTGCGTCCAGAAGGAATTAATTGGGCTTATGACGATGATGGAATGCCAAGCTTTCGCTTAGAAAAACTAACCAAAGCAAATGGTATTGAGCATGAAAATGCCCATGATGCGATGGCGGATGTGTATGCAACCATCGCCATGGCTAAATTAATTAAAGAAAAGCAGCCTAAATTATTTCAATTCTTCTTTGAGCATAGAGGTAAAAAGGAAATTGAGAAACTGATCGACACCGCGGAAATGACACCATTAGTGCATGTTTCAGGTATGCTAGGGAATTATCGCGGCAATTGTGCTTGGGTGGCACCATTAGCATGGCATCCAATTAATCAAAATGCTGTAATCGTCTGTGATTTATCAGGTGATATTGATAATTTACTCAGTAAAAGTGCGGTTGATTTACGCCAAGATTTATATACCAAGAAAAGTGAGCTAGAAGAAAGGGGAGTTTCATCAATTCCATTAAAATTGGTTCATATTAATAAATGCCCAATTTTGGCGCCTGCAAAAACATTACTGCCAGAAAATGCAGCTCGTTTAGGGATAGACAGACAACAATGCTTAGATAATTTAGCAAAATTACGTCAATCCTTAGATATACGCGAGAAAGTTATTGAAATCTTCTCAGAAGAGCGCGAATTTGAGCCAAGTGATAATGTAGAAACGGAACTTTATAACGGTTTCTTTAGCAATGCCGATAAAAACAATATGGCTATTTTACGTGATTTACCACCTGAAAAATTAGCTGAGCATGGTTTAGCATTTGAAGATAAACGAATTCCTGAATTGTTATTCCATTATCGTGCAAGACATTTCTATAAAACGCTAAATCGTGCAGAGCAAATCAAATGGCAAAAATATCGCCAACGTAAATTAGAACAAAGTGCGGTTAAATTTGAGGAAAGTCTACAACGATTAGCGGAGGAATATTCGGATAATCCAACCAAACTGAATTTACTACAACAGGTTTATGAATACGGAGCAAAACTGTTATCTTAATCTTATACATATCGTGACATAGTCACACAAATGCCATTCATCAAAAACGTAAATCTCTAATCCCTGAGATTTACGTTTTTCTTTTTTAAATCTGATGATATTCACCTCATAAAATAACGCAGAATTCACGTAGCGTTACCATTATTTTTAGCGAATATAAACTCTTTATTTTTTCCTTACATAACAATTTTAGAGTGTATAAATCATTATTTAATCTTATTGGAAGGTATTGTGGAGCTAGATTCTGCATCGCTTGAGCGGTATTTGCAGCCTGTGCATAACTTTGTGATTTTATTAATACGTAGCTTTCACTAACCTTGTAATTGATTTCGCATAATGTATATTATGTTAAATTGTATATATAGATATGTCACAAATCAATATAGAGTGACTATCCTACTTTTCATGCATTACTCAAAAATAAGGTGATTTTTGGGTTGTGGATATAAAAAGAAATAAATGGATGTCTTTGAAATGGAATAATTAGAATTAGTATGAAATTTGTAGATAACGCTATGTGAATTCTGAATACAATTGCGTACATCAAATTCTGCAGATTTCATTATTCTTGATCTGATAATGAGAATTTATTTTATATATATCACCTAAATGAGAATAATTAACATTGATTTTCTCTTTTTGTTATTAGTGACTTATAAAAATAATTTTAAAAAAATACTTGACTATTCTCATTTGTGAGATTAGAATGCACACCGATGACAAGTTAAGCAGTCTTGTTTTTTTATTTTTTTTAATCTCTACTTAATAAGGAAAGGAGTTGGTTATGCTTAATAAAGCAATCGCAGATAAGTTAAATGAACAAATCAATTTAGAGTTCTACTCTTCTAATGTTTATTTACAAATGAGTTCTTGGTGTAGCAAGCACGGTTATGAAGGTGCTGCAGCATTTTTTTACTTCGTCATGCTGATGAAGAATTAGAACACATGCAAAAAAATTATTCAAATATGTGAGTGAAACAAGTGGTATGCCACTTTTTAGGTAAAATTGATGCACCTAAGAATGACTACAAATCACTTAAAGAAGTATTTGAAACCACACTTGAACATGAAAAAAACTCGTTACTTCTAAAAATTAACGAATTAGTTGAAGTGACTTTTTGCAAACAAAGACTATTCTACTTTTTAACTTCTTACAGTGGTATGTTGCAGAACAACACGAAGAAGAAAAAAATTATTCAATAGCATTATTGATAAATTTAACTTGCTGGGTGAAGATGGTCGTTCGCTTTTACTTTTATCGATCGTGATTTAGCAACATTATAATTTTTAGAAGGAGAATACAAAAATGTTATCAACAAACGTAATCAAATTATTAAATGATCAAATGAACCTTGAGTTCTACTCTTCAAACCTTTACTTACAAATGAGTGCATGGTGCGAACAAAATGGTTTTGAAGGTGCTGCTAAATTCTTATCAGCTCACGCTGCAGAAGAAATGCAACACATGCGTAAATTATTCACTTATTTAAATGAAACTGGTGCATTAGCGGTAATCACTGCAATTGAAGCACCAGCACATGAGTACAAATCATTAAAAGAAATCATTGAATTAACTTACGAGCACGAAAAATTGATCACAAGTAAAATCAATGAATTAGTGGGTAAAACTTTTGAAGAAAAAAAGACTACTCTGCATTCAATTTCTTACAATGGTATGTTGCAGAACAACACGAAGAAGAGAAATTATTCAGCGGTATTTTAGACAAATTAAATCTTCTTGGCGAAGATGGCAAAGGCTTATTCTTAATCGATAAAGATTTAGGTAACCTTGCTGGTCAAACCGCTTAATTAGATAATCATAAAGCTTAGTAGAAATACTAAGCTTTTATTTTACCCATTATTTGTGACAACGTATCAAATTATTTTAAACTTCCCTTTTATCTTTGAATACAAGTTGATGAAATTTAAAACAACCACACGTTTTTAATGAAATTTTACTTGCAACGAAGTAAGATAAACGTATAATTCAGAACAACCCAAATGCCTGGGTGGCGAAATTGGTAGACGCAGCGGATTCAAAATCCGCCGGTGAATAACCGTGTCGGTTCGAGTCCGACCCTAGGCACCACAGAATTTATAAGCTCTGAAGTTGATTCAGGGCTTTTTTATTAGCTAAAGTAAATAAATATGACAGAACAAAACCAAGATAAAAAACAGACTTATAATTTCAATAAATTGCAAAAACGCCTTCGCCGTAATGTAGGCAATGCAATTGCTGATTTTGGCATGATTGAAGAGGGCGATAAAGTAATGGTTTGTCTTTCCGGTGGTAAAGACAGCTATACACTGCTTGATATTTTGTTGAATTTACAACAAAGCGCACCGATTAAATTTGATATCGTAGCCGTCAATTTAGACCAAAAACAGCCAGGTTTTCCGGAGCATGTTTTACCTGAATATCTGCAAAGTATTGGTGTGGATTATAGAATCGTTGAAGAAAATACTTATGGCATCGTGAAAGAGAAAATTCCAGAAGGCAAAACAACGTGCTCTCTCTGCTCTCGTCTACGCCGTGGTATTTTATACCGTACGGCAACTGAGCTTGGCGCAACAAAAATTGCACTTGGACACCATCGTGACGATATGCTGGCTACCCTGTTTCTGAATATGTTCTATGGCGGGAAACTAAAATCTATGCCACCGAAATTAATTTCTGATGATGGCAAGCAAATCGTGATTCGTCCATTGGCTTATTGTAAAGAAAAAGATATTGAAAAATATGCTGTAGCCAAAGAATTCCCAATTATCCCTTGTAATTTATGTGGTTCTCAGCCTAATTTACAACGTCAAGTGGTGAAAGAAATGCTGAATACTTGGGACCGTCAATATCCTGGACGTTTGGAAACCATGTTTAGTGCGATGCAAAACATTACGTTGTCACACTTATGTGACCCAAAACTCTTCGATTTCAAAGGCATTAAACATGGTCAATCACTTGATGGCATTGAAGGAGATACCGCATTTGATGAAGAACGCATCGAACCAATGAGATTTGATGATGAAGATGCCTCTGACTACTCCTATAATGAAATGATCAGCTTTAAAGAAGTGAATTAATATGATTATCGTACAAGGAAAACAAATCGAAACGGACGCCTTTGGCTATTTACTTAATATTGCTGATTGGAATGAGGATGTAGCAAAACACATTGCTCAGCTAGAAGATGTAGAACTGACCGAAGCTCACTGGGAAGTGATTTATTTTGTGCGTGATTTCTATCAAGAATATAACACCTCCCCTGCAATTCGAATGCTGGTAAAAGCAATGTCAGAAAAACTAGGTGCTGACAAAGGTAATAGCCGCTATTTGCAACGACTCTTCCCTGACGGACCAGCTAAACAAGCAACCAAATTGGCGGGTCTGCCAAAACCAGCTAAATGCTTATAAAATAACGTAACCGCACGATAAAGTGCGGTTATTTTTTTGAAAAAATTTTAATCCAGATAAAAAAACAATAATAAAAATCTATGCGTTAAGTGGACATTGAAAAAATTCCAATTAAATGGATTCTGATATTGAAAAAAGGGCGCTAAACGCCCTTTCCATTATTCATCACAGATTTCTTGCTGTACTGGTTCCATTGATTTCTTAATAGCTTCAGTTAATTTAACTTGATTCGTCATATCACCGTTTAGAATTTCACCACCGGTTGTCTTAGCTAGGCAATCCGTATTATTCCAAGGCGAATTTATATTGACGATATTAATTTTTAATTTGGGTCTTTCTTTCGCTTCTTTTTTAATGAGCTCACAGGCGCTGCGATTCGTACAATCGCCATTACCTTCGGTGATTAACACAATTAATGCTTCACGTTCTTTTCCATCGACCATGGTTAAAGCTTTTTGTAATCCTTCATAGATCGGTGTGCCCGGAACCCGATGATCGCGAACCTGCATTTTGTTTAGTTTAGCTTTTAATGTACCGCGTTGTGCCGCAGTAAATATGCCATGATTGGTAGCATAAGATGCTTTTTTCGAAGTAGATAAACAACTTTTTAGTTCGACTAAACCAATATCCACTGCCGTTGGAATATTGTTAATTAATTCAGCTACCGATTTTTTGGATGCTACGGATCGATTTGGTTTGCGCTCCATGTAATAGATATCTTGTTGCGTTATTCCATATTTTGCTGGATTTCTTAATTTTTTTCGTCAAAAAAATCGCTACTTTTTTTGGCGCTTTCTAATAAGGTATAGCGCATTCCTGAAGCATTATTAAAAATGATTGCCATCTGTGGTGCATCAGTTGGCTTTTCTACTACTCGACAGTTTTTTTTCGGTTCTGGCTTGGGCTCTTCTACTTTCGGTTCTTCTTTTGGTGGTTCTTGAACTGGCTCCGGTTTTGGTTCTTCCACTTTAGGCTCTTCTTTCGGTGGCTCTGGTTTAGGCTCTTCTTTCTTCGGTTCTTCGATCTTAGGTGGTTCTACTTTAGGCGGTACAACCGGTTCACGGTTAAGCCACCACCAAGCCAATAACCCTAGTAGTAATAAAAGAAGCGGTAAAAGCCAATAGCACCAACGGCGTTTTGGTGCAGCAAGGGGAACAACTGGTGGCGGAGCCGGTGGTTCTACTTTTTTGCCAATTCCCCAACCAGTGATAACTGGTTCATTATTTACTAAATAGATTTGTCGAGTATCATGAGCAGCCCCTTCCACCAATTGAACTAACCAAGCACCTTGTTCAGGTGTTAGTACGCCTTTAGTCGTCAGCTCCCGATTCAATGTCATAATCGCATTTAGGCGCTGTTGAATCAGTGAAATTGTTGGTTTAAATTGCTTATCTTCTTGCATTTCTTGAGTAATCAAGACTGGCTGACCTTCTAGCTCGCTATACCATTCCACAGTAACCTGATCGGCTTTTATTTCTGGTTTTGCAAATAAAGTGGCGGTACTTGGTGGCAAATGGCTACGCAAGATTTTAATTATTTCATCATAATGGACAAGAAGTGCGGTCACATTTTGATTAATTTCTTGCAATTTAAAACGAGCTAGACGTTGCATAAGCGTTCCTTATTCACACTCATCAGTTTTAGTCATAGGTTTAATAGCTTGATTCACCATACTCACCACTTGTTTCTGATTATTTGCGGTAAATACTTTTCCGCCAGTAGCGCTAGCTACACAGTTGGCAGCTCTAGCCCCCCCAATATCAACCACATTCACTTTTAAACGCGGTTTTTGTCTGGCTATTTGATTTGCTAGGCCACAAATATCTGGTGTATTACAGTTATCTTTTCCATCACTTAAAATCAAAATGAAAGCATCGCGTTTTACTCCATCAACCATAGAGCTAGCAACCTGTAATCCGTTGTATAGTGGAGTACCGCTGCTGTCACCTTCTGCAGGTGTCATTGCTTGAATTTTAGCTTTAAGCGCATTACGTTTACCTGGTGAATAGAAACCATGATTGGTTGCAGCTGGACAAGTTCTTAATGAAACTAAGCCGATATCCACATTTTTACCAATACTATTAATAATGTTGGTAGAGGCTTTTTTCGCTGTAGATAAGCGATTTGGTAAGCGCTGCATATATTGAATTTCTTCATCGCTAGCACCATATGTCTCTGCACGTTGAATGAAGGCATCAATCGTTTGTGAGCTTTCCTGCATAGTAAAAAACATTGATCCAGAATTATCAAAGACCATCACCATTTGTGGTGTTTCACCTGGTTTGTATTTCGGCTTGCACACTTTTTGTGGTGGTTGTTTAGGCTCTTCTTTCGGTGGCTCAACAACAGGAGGCTCTACTTTCGGCTCTTCCTTAATAGGCTCTTGAACAAGCTCTGGTTTAGGCTCCTCAACCTTTGGTTCCTCCTTTGGAGGCTCTGGTTTAGGCTCTTCAACCTTTGGCTCCTCTTTTGGAGGTTCTTCTTTTTTTGGTTCTTCTACCTTAGGCGGTTCTACTTTAGAGGGAACAACAGGTTCACGATTAAACCACCACCAAGCTAATAAACCGAGTAGCAATAAAAGAAGCGGTAATAACCAATAACACCAACGGTGTTTAGGTGCAGCAACGGGAACAACTGGTGGCGGAGCCGGTGGTTCTACTTTTTTTCCAATACCCCAACCAGTAATAACTGGTTCATTATTTACTAAATAAATTTGACGGGTATCATGAGTTGCCCCATCTACTAATTGATTTAACCAAGTACTTTGCTCAGCACTAATGCTACCTTTTTGGGTTAAATCTTGAGTAAGTGCCGATATAGCATTTAGACGTTGTTGGATAACAGGAGCGATTTTTTGTAATGCAGCTTTACCTGATTCATTTTCAGGTATCAGATAAGGTTGACCTTCCAACTCACTATACCATTCTACAGTTACTCGATCTGATTTGATTTCAGGTTTAGCGAATAAAGTAGCTGTGCTCGGTGGAAGATGAGCTCTCACAATTTTAAGTATTTCATCGTAATGTTCAAAAAGCACGGTTGCATTTTGATTAATTTCTTCTAGTTTAAAACGAGCTAAACGTTGCATAAATCCCTCTACATTTGAGTCGTATTATTGGAATAAAAACTGTCAATATTCTTATTCCAATAATAAGGGCTGATCTTTTTTTCAAGATCAGCCTTTACAATTATTTAACAGCAAGCGCTTTTTTGTAAGCTGTCAACTTACGCTGTAACGTTTGCAATTCTTTTGCTTTAGCTTCATCAGATGCGCTAGAAGTATTTACCTGCTTCATTTGCTGTTCTACATCTTGAATTTTTGCTAATAGGTCGCTATTACCTTGAGCTTTTTGTTTAAGCAAGGCTGCATCATTTTGCAATTCTTTATTTAAATTAGCCAATGCAGCTTTTTTCTGATTAAGTTGCTTGGTTGATTTATTTTTTGCTTCTTGAGCTCGTTTATTTTTAGCTTGCAAATCAGCATTTTTGGCTTGCTCTTGTGATAACTCGCTTTCTTTACGCTGTACTCGGGTATCATAGCTACCTGAATTCACACAGGCCATTTTACCCCAAATACTTTGCTCCACATTAGGATCACATTCTTCAGGCGTCGCAGAACAAGCAACTAATAAAGCACAAGCAGAAAGTGCGGTGAATAATTTAATCGTTTTCACGCTAACTCCTTACCCAACTTGAATTGCAGAGCGTTGTTTCACCTGTGCTTGTAATGCTTGTTCATAGGTTGAAACCTGTTTTCTTAATTGAGAAATCTCTTGATCCAATCTTTTGCTTGAAGCACCAGAAGAACGTTCAGCTTTAGCTGTATCGCTAAGCATATTTAAATTGGATTTCATTACACTTAAACGTTCTTTTGCAGCTTTAATATCAGCATCTACTTGAGCTAATTGTTGTTTAGCTTCTGCTTTTTGAATTGTTCCGGATTTTAATTGACTATTCACTTTAGCAATCAATTGATTGTTTTTAGCCGTAGCAGCATTTAATTTTTCTGTGGATTTTTGTACCATCTGTGAATTTTGACGTACATCAGCAATATAAGCATTCAAACGATCTTCTTTTTTCACATAAGTTTTACGTTGTTTTTCTAAATAGTAGTTAGCACTCATACCAGCTGCACAGCCTGCTGCTCCACCAATTGCGGCACCAGCGACTGTACTTTCAGTATCACCACCCGTCAATAATCCTGTTAAAGCACCTAATGCAGCACCTCCTGCAGCACCCCAAGCACAAGAACCCCAGCCTGATGAGCTAAAAAATTTAGCATCATCACCGCTATCTAAGCTGCTTGAACTACTACCTGTACCAGCACAGCCTGCAAGGGCTAATGAACTAGATAAAAATTAGTACACCAAAAGTCTTTTTCAATTTCATAAGATTTTCCTTATTTATCATTAGTGAGTTTGAGGTTTAATTTGATTACATTGCTGTAACCATTGCTCTCGGGTAATTTTGCCATTCTGATAATATTGGCTTAAATGTTTCCAATATAAATCAAGGTACTGGCTCAAATTCGTCGCTTGTCCATTAGCAAGTTTTTTCTCATTCATCATGGATTTTGTTCTTTCTACTTGTTCTTTTACATTAGCAAGGCTATAAGTGTCAAATGTGCTAGTAATTGTGCCTGCATAATATTGAACAACAAAGTCTCTGGCTTTTTCTGCTTCTTGTAAACGTTGTTTAAAATCAGCTTCTTTTTGCTGATAAATTTGTTTTAAATCGGCATCCTGTTCATTTTTTATTTCTTCTGCAAAAGCTTTTACTGCTGTTTCTTGCTGTTCTACTTCAGCCTGCAAATCAGAAACATTAGCACAAAGGAATCCACCTAATTGTAAGGCCGAACGAATTGCGGCATCTCGCTGCTCATCTCGTGCTTGGTTTGCTGCCCGCAATTCATCTTTGGTTTTAGTGATTTCTTGTTTAAGTTTTTCATCTTCAACGTTCGACGCTAATTTTTCCAGTTTACCTACAATATTTGGATCATTACTCTCTTTACTATCTGAACCTAAAGCAGACCATTCTTGACGTAATTGATTAATACGATTATTTGATGTTAATAAAGGTGCGGTAATTGCTACACGGAATCCCATATCTTTTTTCTTCATCGCGCCATTATTATCGTAATAAGGGACTTCAATACGTGAAGTATTGTTGACTTCACTTTCTCCTTTAATATAGCTTCCACCTCGGGCAATCATGCCCCCCTCTTGACCATGATAGCGGCTTAGCTTATTAGCACGAAAACCGTCAAATACCATTTCAGAAACATTCCCCAATGTATCAAATAAACCAAGTGGATTCGGCTCAAGTAAACCGATAACTTGCAAACGACCATTAGCATTTTTAGATGACCATGCATAGCGAGCAATACCATCAGGCATAGGAAAGGTATTTTCACGGAATGCAGCTTCATCAACCGCAACCCCACCTCGAGAAGCAAATTCCCATTCAGCATTAGTTGGCAAACGGACAAAACCTTTACTTCCATCTTCCGTTGGAAGTTTATCGGCTGCATTTTTAAGTAGCCATTCATTATATTTATGGGTAAATTCTACCGCATCAAACCAACTCATATTAATTGCGGGTAAACTGGTTTTCATATTTACTGAAGGACATTGCTCACCTTTCATTACGGCATTAAACTGAGCTTCTGTCACCTCATATTTTCCCATTAAGAAATAGCGTTCTTGTTTTTCATTGGCAAAACTACCCGAAATATAATTTGGCGTAGCATATTGTGCATAACCATCTTCATCATTGCTATTGCCACCGAGAGTGACTTTAATATCTTCTAATGGTTTTTAGTGTTAGTTTTAATTACTCGAAAAACCATACTCCCTTCACAAGGCATGGGTAATACAATATCACCATCTAATTTTTTCGGATTAAAAAATTTTTCTTCCCAAGGTTGGGCTGAAACAGCCGTACTGGCCATAATTAATGCTAATAAAGAAAAGCGATATTTAAACATCTCGCAGACTCTCCGCAGGTTGAATTTTTACTGCGCGAACTGCCCCTATAGCAGCAACCACGCCAGCAAGTAGAAAAGAGAAAATAAAAGCCAAGCATAAATGTATTGGAGCCAAACGGCTAACAAAATGGGAGCCACTTAAGCTTGTTCCTAGTATTTGATTAAATAATTGACTGCCAAACATATACAGCCCATAAGATAAAATGAAAGCAATACTACTGAGTACGATTGCTTGAAAAACTAAATAAATACCAACCGCACTTTGTTGAAAACCTATTAACCGTAAAACAGCAATATCCTTACGTTTTCGATCAATATTTGCAAGAAATGCGCCAATAAGAGATAGCACGCAACCCACCACAGAGGTAAAAAGCAATGACCATAAAAAAATAACATTTAATACACTATCAATCGCTTTTACATTTTCAATCGCTTTGGATTCTGTTCGAGTATCAATATGAAATTGTTCACGTAGCTTTAGTGCTAGAGGTGCTACATCATCCAAACTTTTAGCATAAATTCTCGCTCTAGCAAAATTTTTACGGAGTTTATCATTTGGCTTTCCACTTGCTGCAGGGAATAGTTCCGTTTTCATACCATCGCGAAAGTCTTCAACACCAATTAATAATGACATGGGCACAAAAATTGCAGCACGAGGAAATTGTTGCTCATTTAAAATAGCTTGTACTTTTAATTGCAATAATGCCTTTTCTTCTTGTCCATTTTCATTTCGAGTTGCAACTAAAGTAATACTTTCACCTTGTTTAGCTTGTAGTTTTTCTGCACTTAATGCACTTAAAATAATGGAGTTCTCATTTAGCAAAGATTGTTGAGTAATTGGGTCGTCTGAAGTTGTTGGAATTAATTCCACATTACGAACAAAATTTGCCTCTTTCTTCAAATCAATAATTGTATTAAGTGAACGCGTTAATGGAATCGAGAATTGGGTTTCCGGCTGTTGTTTAAGCCAATCAAACCAGTCTTGAGAAAGATTTAAATTACCAACAATTTTAATTTCTAAATTGGTTGGATCATTAACCAATTGATGACGTAATTGAGAAACAATGCCATATTTCAAACTAAATAGAAGCAATAAAGGAGCAATTACCGCTACCAATGAAGCGATAATACAAAAAGAAACCTTACGATCATAGAAAATATCGTTTAGTGCTAATTTTGCCAATAATGTAAATCTATTTTTCATCAAGATACCCTATTCTTGCTAGTCATTATTGGCCTGTTCAATAAAACAAGACTGACGTAAAGACATATCCAATTTCGCACTAAAAGTACGAAGTTCATTACGTTTCACTAAATCCCAATCGTGAGTTACTAGCAGCACGGCTATTTTTTGCTGTTTTGCTAAGGATAGCATTAAATGAAATAAGACCTCTGAGTGGTGGGGATCTAATGCAGATGTTGGTTCATCTGCTAATAATAAAAGCGGTTTATGGGCAATAGAGCGAACAAAAGCGACCCGTTGACGTTCACCTATAGAAAGCTGCTTTGGATATTTTGTCATTAAATGATTGATGTTTAGTTTTTCGCATAGATGATGTAACCAACTTTCATCAGCTAAAATCCCATTTGTTTGACAAGGTAGCAGAATATTTTGCCATACGCTTAAAAAAGGTAATAGCCCACCATTTTGTAACATAAAGCCAAGATTTTTAGAACGAATCTCAGCCAAAGTCTTTTGTTTATTACTCAGAATAAGGGGGGCTAAATCCATGCTTAAAGTAGCTGAGCTCAATTCATATTGGCTCAAGTTATCAGGTTTTAAAATTAGCCCCATCATTTCCAATAGCGTGCTTTTTCCACAACCGCTCGAACCACAAAGTGAAACGACCTCACCTTTAGCCAAAGATAAATGCGGTAGGGAAACCGTAAAACTTTGCTCCCCTTGTCCGCGAGTTATGGATAAATCTTTAATGGTTAGCACGCTATATCCTTTTCTATGGTAAGGCATCCAATGGTACTGGATATACATTATCGCGAGGATCAGCACCCTCTGATAAAGAAATCCAACGAGATTGGTCCTCGTTAAAAATACGATAATGACGTAACTTACTATGCAGATCGCGAATAAATTTCTCTTGTTCCTGCACACTCATACCTTTCCAGGTATCTTCATCAATTCCGGTCACTTGACTCTTATAAGGAATACCATCCAAATATTCACCAAGTAAACCTAAATCTGCCAATTTAGTTGATTTATCTTCCTTGATTTTATTTGGATCTTGTCCCATTGCAGCAGCTACTGAACGAAGTTGTGCAAACATATCTGTTGGGGAAATTAACCCACTATTTGCCGCATCCGCAATTTTCTTTACTACATCACTTAAATCACTTAATTGTGATTTGGTTAGTAATACTCGAGCCTCGGCGGTCGGGACTGTAGGTTTAGCAAAATCACGGTCACTCACCCAAGCTTTAAATACTGGTGGTGCTTTTTGTACCTTTTTACATCCCCTAAATATGCCAATTGCATTGCTTTACCTAATAAAACAGCATCTTCTTCAATTTCAGATTTTTTCGGATTACCGCCTGTTTTTGTGGTGGCAGTTAATACGCTACCTGCAGCCTCTTCACCTGAGTAAGCTTGTTTTACCTGCTTAGTTAAAAGCACTAGCAAGAGTATCTACTTTTTGCCCAAACTCATTCACATCTCCAGCATTAACCGGATAGTAAAGTGGTTTATTTAAATAATTATTAAAAGATAATTCATTATATTGTGCTTGAGCTATTTGATGGTTATTTTTTCCAGATGGTGTTTTAAGATGTAGAGTATAAAGCGCAACACCTCGATGCTGAGCCTCTAAACGTAATTGTTTTGCATCTAACCCCGTAGTTGAAATTGGATTATCCCCTTCAATCGCACCGGCGTCAGTAATCAATACTAAATAACGGCCTCCAAAATTATTCCAATTAATTTCATTTAATGCCTGTGACACACCGGCATAAGCATCTTCACTAAATTCTTTTGAAGAAACTGTAGCTTGTTTTAAATTTGCCACTTTATCCATGAAATCTTTACCATCTTTTACGGTACTTGGATCAACGAACATTTTAGATGTGTACTCTAATCCAGGTACAGCTTTAGTGCTTGAACGGAACGCCACTAAACCAAATTTAACCTGTTTATCCAGGTTCTCTTTTTCGATTTTTTCATAAACTTTTTTAATCGCGTCGCGTGTTCTATTGATGTAGGGGTCCATAGAAATCGTCGAATCAATAACAAACACTACAGCAGCGCTAAACCCAACAATTTCTTGAGGCTGGTTTTGGCCTGTTTTGTTAGTTTGATTATTGCTTGTTGTGCTTGTAGTTGGTTGAGTGACCGGCTTATCATTTTTGCTGACAGATGCGACTTCTAACAAGCGCTCATAAAATCCTTGACTATCCATCACTTCTTCTCCCTGTAAAACAGGTAAGAGATAGAAGTTTTTTTGGAAATCTACAAATTCCTTTGGTTCTTCCGCTAACACTTTCTCACTACTTTTCTTTTGGGCAAGTTCAGCACGAATAGGCTCAACTGCTTTTGCTGGAGAATTGTCATTAATAATACTTTCAAGTGTTGCTTTATCCTTAAAGAACAATAAAGAACCCCGATCGGATGGGTTAGTAAAGACCATTGTCATTTGCATATTCCAAGGTACAGCACAATTAGCATCTAACCAACCGACAGTTTTACCGAAGCTATCTGGGCCTACCTGTAATAAAGCCTTATTTCCTACATTTTCTCGTTTATATACATAATAGCGGGAAAAAAAGCAGGAATTTTTTTGACCGCTCTTAGCATCACTTTTTGCTAATAACTCACAACTTGGTGTACTTAACACGCGTTGATAAAGTGTGGTTTTGCCCTCTTGCAGTAATGGTTTTATCTCCTCAGCAAAAACTGATGGAGACATGATTGCTGTTAAGCAACAAAGAGATAAAGTAGAAAGTCTTAACTGTTTCATTATTTTTTCAATGCCTCTAATTTTTCTTTAGCTGTCGCATTATTCGGATCATTACTTAATGCAGTTTCATACCAATAAATTGCTGTTTCCTTATCAGCTTGGAAACAAGAACTACCTTTTTCATATTCCTCCGCATAAGCCAATGCAATCTCCACATTGCCACCTTGAGCTTGGTTGGCATAAAGTCGTTGAGCAATCGCACATTTATTTGCTTGTTTAGCCGAAGCAATAATTTCTAAAATTTGTTTTGGTTCTGGTTTAGTTTTCAAACAGCTCTGAATAAACGCCAATTCATCATTAGTATTTGTATCCACTGCACAGTCAGATTTTGCCACTGGCTCATCTTTCTTATTTAAGAAGAAATAAGCTCCAACACCACCGCCAATTAACAGGGCTAAAATTAAGGCAATTAAGCCGCCTTTACCTTTTTTCTTTTGCTCTACTGAAACTGGTACTTCAATATTCTCTGCAGGTTCAGCCTGCGTTTCGTTTTGCGCTAAATCTTCAAATACTATAGCCGGTTCTGTTGATTGCTCATTTTCAGCTACAACAACGGGTTCTACCAAAGGCTCTTCAATAACTGGTTCTGGCTCAGCTTGCACATGACTTTGTACATTGTCTTCTCGACTGGAGTCACCACCAGCAAGAGAAGCTAAGATATTACCAACCATTCTGACTGGGCCACTATCAACAATCGTACCGTTCTGTACATCACGGACAGACATCATATAACGTACATTACCGATCTGTTGAACAAGACTATCAATTAGCCATTTACCAATAACACCTTGCAATACATCATTTTCTAAGGTTAATCCCTCCACCTTATGCCATACTGGTTCTGGATTCCATGGAGTATCATTACCATTAAAATAGCAGCCATCCTGATTTCGCTGTACTGCAATTTCAACTTCAGTACTACCACTCCATTTCGTCGCAGTGAATTTAGCGTATCCTGGACGATCTTCCTCTAATTGAATTCGTAACATTTTCTATTCCTTAGCATTGTGCAGAACGATATAAATCTAATACCGAACCTAACTTTGTATTGCTGACCTGATCAATTTCCCGTCCAGCGCTGTGTCCGGCATTTCCTTCAGCAAAGTGACCAAAGGCTACAAACCAGTCAAAAAGATAATTTTTAGTGTAATTATTAGTTTGGTCATCTAATTTAGGTAAACCGTTTACCTTTTCAACTTCCCTATTTTCAAATATTGCTCGCTCGTTCATCACACGACTAGCCGGACGTTGAGTCAGTGGTTGATTAACAAAATCTAACCATGCAATAAAAATCCGCAATTTCAGTATTAATGGAAAATACTTGACGCTCAGCTAATTGATCACGTTTACTTCCTGCGTTTTCATTACGGAAAAACGACCTTAGAAAGTTTATCCTGTAAATGAAGACGATTTGCACCAGTAATCAATTCACCAACTAAACCTTCAACGGCTTCTTTTAGTAAAAACCAAAGAATTGCATCAAATGCTGATCAGAAGAAATTGAACGCAAATGTTCAATCCAGGATTTAAATGCAGCCATAGCAAAACGAGATTCCACAATTTTTTTCAGCCGGTTTCTCTTCTATGACAACTGGAGTCGGTTCAGCAAATAAATCAAATCCTTCTGAACTAAAACCAAAACCAGCATCAAAAGGTATTTGCTGAATTTTCTTGTGCTTTAGTTTCTTCTTCACCTTTGTTTAGTAAGACCTCTTCATAATCAGAAAAAAATATAAAGAACGAATTGTCTCTTCAGGTAATTGAAGACAACGTAAAAACTCACCGACCAAAAGTCCCTTTTTTTACTTAATTCACCAACAATCATTTGTGCTAATTGACGTTTTTTTATTGACTTCTTCAGCGCCTTCACTTTGATACCAAGAAGAAAAACGGTTTTCTACAATATGATGGATAGATTCATTAAGTTGCTCAGTTAAACGTTGAGCTTTCACTTCTGTCAAAGCAATCGTTTTCAAATAATCACTAATTCGTTGCATCCCACCATCATTCAATTTCATCATTGCATCCCAGGCTTCTTGAGGTTGAGCAACATGTTTTTGAATATCAGGGTCATTAGCAAAAGTACTACGTAAAAGATTAAGCTGCCCAGCCTCTTTTGGATTAATGGCTAATTCTTCAGTATTATCCATCTCTAAAAAAGCCACTTTAAAACCCGGTTTACGTACTAAAAAAACATTATCAAACGGCTTGCCATTTGCCCATTCATTTAGCCAAGCATAGTTTCCGAAACGCTCTAAAATTGTTTGTTTCAGCAATCCACCTTGTCCCCAAGACATTTTCAGCATATCTTCATCTTTGGCCAAATCACTACTGATACGCATATCAAACATAGTTATCGCCCAAAGAAGTCCTGGTTTACGTTTAGCACGATCAGTCGGATTATCTCCTTGCGTTTTATTAATCCAACGCTCCAATACAGGACCTACACTATTCACATCAGATTGCTTGGTTGATGGAGTACAAACAATCAAAATATTCATTTCTTGACTATCGGTATAACGCTCAAAAAGATAAGCTACTTTGCCCCTTAAAATGAGTTGAGATACAGGATTGCCTTCTTTTACTTCACTTAAAGAAGTGATTGCTAAACGACCTCGGTACCCAGGAAAATCTAATAAATCAACCGTTTCAACAGCCGGCACTTTAGTTGGGTTAATCAACGGGAAAACTAATTCTGCGGTAAGTGCGGTTAATTCAGCCAAAGAAATAGAAACAGGCTCACCAACATGGCCTTCTTCAATAAAGAGGACGAACAGCAATTTGTTCATCTCGATTTGTACCTAAACGCTCAAGCATATCCACGTTCATAATACTGTCAGCTTGAGAAAGACCACCAGTACCATTATCTTTTACTACTGCAGTAAGCGGTGCATAAACACGTTCAGGATTACCTAATTGAGCCAGTGTTTTTGCAAATTGAATATAGATTTGGGTCAATTCTGGAATTTCTGCCCATAATATGGAGAATAAGGTTGCTCTATCTTCAATGCTCAGTCTTGGTGCCATGGCTACCGCTCTAGCCCAATAATTAGCCTGTAATACAGATAAAGATTTTCCGAAGCTTTCCTGAGCGTAATCCTGCAAATCAACTACGTCATCTTCATTAACACCTTTTACAGGTTGAGCATTTAATTTAGCATTTAAAGGTTTAAGTATTTCATTAATGCGAGACTGTTCCAATTGATAAGTCACACGTTCTTTATCAAAATCGTTGAAATAAGCATTAACTAAAATTTTGGCAACTTCAATTTCATGAAATAAGCGAAGTTCTAAAGGATAGCCTGTAACAGCCGCTTTTGCTGAGCGAGTAAAACGAGTAACCAAACCCGTTGCTTCTTTTCCGCCACCAGGAGGATTGATATGTTTAATGAAATCCAACTGTTGACCGTCAAAAATCGTTTCCAAATTGCCCTTTTGATCGGCTGCCAGTGCTGAAATTAAGAAAGATTTACCTGCCTGTGATAACCCAAAAAAACCAGCTGTAATTGGTTTAGAAGAAACGGCACCTAGGCGTTTGCTGTATTACGTAAACGTCTTAGTTCAAGAATTAAACCATCAGCCTCATTATTTAAACGGGCAACATTTGGGCGAACATCATTTACCCAATCAATCGCTTGTTGTGATGCTTGGAATACCTTATCCCAAGATTCTGTTAATTGATTATCCGTCATTTTCTCTTCCACCTATCGTTTCACACAGCCAGTATCTAACCAATATAATTTTTGATCACCAAGTCCCGCATCGGTCATTGTGTTTAGATGAAGGGTAATATCCCTTTCTCGTACGCAAGAACGGCCATTTGATGCTGTCACATTTTTTATGTAGAAATTTTCTGCTCTTTCTTGGCTATTACGGCTATTTTTTATACCTAATGTTACTTGTAATACCACACCTTCATTATTCAACATCGCTTTCCATTCACGGCTTTCTATAGAAAGCATATAAAGTGGAGAAGCAACCCAACGCTCTACATTCAATTGACGGAAACCTAAACGGGTATCACCGCGTACTTCAAAGGAAGTATCTGGGAAATCATAATCCTCATTGTCTAAATCAATATCGTGATAATAAACGTTGCTGTCTTTAATTACGTTATTGTTATCTAAATACCCAATGTATTTCACTGTGGAATAAGCGGTCATTGCCATTGAGCGTAAATAGAAGTTGGTTAAACGCATATCTTTACATAAGAAACAAAGCATCGCACCCACTGCGGCAGTCGTTTTTGGATCATCTATACGACCTTGTTTGTGGAATGGATACCAGTTTCCTGTGCGGTAATGATGTAATGGTAAAATCCGTCCGACTGGTAAAGGTAAACGAGAACGGAAGAAGGATTGTACACCCGGTAAACGAGATGGTCGGCCGGTCAGTAACAACACATCACATTGATAACTGTTAACTACCTCACACAAGGCGTTGAAGGTTTTGCAGATATCAAAATAATCACCACGAATAAATAAACTGTGAATACGTTCTAAATTCACCTGAACTGGTAAATCTAAAATATTAAAATCTGAACGACCTAAGGCACGGCGAATCGGTTCATTAATATAATCCAACACACTTTCTGTAGGCTGTTCTACGTCTTCTAATAATTCACCAAAAGTCTTCCCATTTAATGCATTGGTCTTTTGCATTGGATCATAACCTTCGTACTCTTTCAATACGCGCAAGCCAATTGGGCTGAATACTTGTAATGTCAATTGTTGGCGCAATAATGCATCTTGTACTTTTAATGCCTGATCGCCAATCAATTCAGAAAGAATAGGTTCAGGATCACGTAAACCTGCATTTTTCAAACCAACAGTTAAAGACTCCACTACTACATTACGAATCATATCTAGCAAAATATCATCACCGGCCACTTTGAAACCATCACGGAAACGCTGAGTCGGGATAATATAGGCGTTACTACCTGAACCACCGTTTTCTCCATAATCCAGCGAGTAATCGTTGATTACCAAGTCTGTTGTACCACCACCTATATCAATAGTTGCGATAGTAATACGATCCTTTTCTTTTTTATCTGGACGTTGCAATGCAGCAATAAATTCTTCTGGTCGACCGCCATAGTTATTTTGAGTTTCATTAAATAGATAAACAACTTGTCCACAGGTTGCTTCATCCCATTGAATAATCACCTCAGGTAAAATCGGCCAATATTTTTCTCTTGCACTTTGTGAATTGAAGTCAAAATCATCATCAGATTTATCCCAGCCAAGAGATTTCCAAACTAAGCCGATAGCCTGATAAATAGATTGACGGAAAATTTCTCGTTCAGGTTTAGGCATTGCCGGTGGTACAGTCAAAATAATCGAACGTAAAAAGCGTGGTGCTTTAGAATGTTCCAATTTAGCTCGTTGAGCAGGACTGTTAATCTGCATTAATGCTTGCATCAACACTTCTGATAGCATAAACGTCATCAATGAACGACGAGAATATTTAGGTTGGAATACAGGCATTTTGCGTTCAAATTCTTCATCAATATCATCCCGCAAAATATGTAATGCTTCACCATACTCATTGATTAATCCAGAAAGCGGATCTGCTGTTGCATAAGGCTCGTAATCTGTTTTTACATAGGATGAGTTAAAACGCCAGCCTTGTTCATAACGGGCATCATCCCATAAATAACGTTTTGGACTAGATAAACCTGTTGAACCTTCATTCCCCTCTCGACGGCTTGCTAAACGGGCGGCCTCCTTCCCTACACGCGCAATTGTTGCCCATTGGAAAGCATCACGACGCCCACTTTGTACAGAAAAATGGTCTTTGCCAAAAAACGCTTGGGCAAATTCAACTCGACTTTCAAATGGTTCGGAGTACACTCGTTCCGGGCGTGTTAAATCACGCAATTCCAATTCATAGCGTTTTTTCAAACCATCTTTTTCCTGCACGTGATCTTCAATTAAAATTCCACACGTGCGGGAGTTTCCCACATCCAATACCATATCAACTGGAATTGCACGATTAATTTCATCAGAACGATTAGAAATCATTTTAATCCGTGGAATATCAATTTCTTCACCAAGAATAGCTAAAATATTCAAGTAATGACCTTGATGAAATTTAGCAGCAATGTCCATTTTCAGATCATCTGGATGAATTTTTAAACGATCATTTTCTGGTGCTAATTCAGTGAAGAGTTCCAATAACCATTCATTTATCCATTTGTAGTCCAAAAACCACGACATTTGATGAGATTGATAAGCGAGACCAAAAACCGCGCCAGAACGCACATCTTCTTCAGTTGGCGCAAGGTAAGCAACATCAGCACGATTAGGAAAAATTTTAGTATCAAAAGCCAAAGTAACTCGATAGGTATTGCCTTCTACATCTGGTTCAGCTAGTTTAACAATTCGTGCACGTGCCCAGTTATAAGGGCCTTCATCAAAGCCATCTGTAGAAGCTACTGTACGCAAAACAGGAATAGGTAACCAAACACCATCTAATAATTTAAACGACTGCTCTACACTGATTTCATGTTCCACTTTAACCATTCGGCTCAAATCACTGCTATCGCAATAACCTTCACCGCTACGATGTTCAACTAATCGACGAATTGGATGGTTCTCACCGCCAGAGGCGAAGTTTCCCATACTTTTGCTACGCCATTCTTTGTCTTTCCAATCAATTTTTAAACCGAAGTCTAAAAATTGCACCCCACTATTCATAATTAGTGAGATTTCTTTTCCGTAATGATGTAAATCCGGTAACATTTTTATTCTCGCTTCTATTCTTTGTTTATTGGTTCACTAATTCGATTTCATTGTCATTGGGAAACTCTGTCCTGAGCCATATCCACCTTGACAATCTGCAATACTCTTCGCGCCAGGTTTACAAATTACTTCAGGTAGCTGATAGCTTGATCCATCGCTACATTTTGCGACACCTTTATTAGTAATATTCAAACCACTGCCTTGCATTTTTGCAGAAACATCTCCTGTACATTGTACGCCGTCACCGCGTTGTACTTGTACTTGACCTACGCCACCTGAGAATGCATATTTTAAGCGTAGCGGTTTACCAGTAGTCTTATCCTGAATCCCCGCCCCAGCATTCCACTGGCCATTTAGAAAAATCTACATTACCATTTTGTGTACTAGTTGTTGGAATTTGTAATTGTTTAGCATCAGAAGTGGTTTGATTCTTTTTATCATCTTCTTTATTTTGTCCAGCCTGAGCATCTGATTTATTTTCAGCTAACGGATCTACTGGTGGTTGCTGTGTTTTTTCATCTACTTTATTTTGATCCTCTTTAGTATCCGATTTACCCTCTGCTAGAGGGTCTACTGGCGGTTGTTGTTTATTTTCATCTTTATTTTGCTCTGCTTTAGCATCATCTGCTTTATCATTTTTTGATTCATCAGCTTTGGTAGCATCTGTTTCTGTTAATGGTGTATTAAGACCTTCACCTTGCATATTTCCTTCCCCAATAACTGGAGCATCTCCTAGTTGATTTAAAACTGAAGGATCTGTCACAGCCACACCCTTTCCATCAACCCAGCGCCCATTCAGATATCGGTAAAGAGCATCTTTCAATTTACGTAATTCTTTTTCTTTCGGTTTTTTGAGGTTTTTTGTTTGTGGTTCAGAAACTGTGACAGGGTCATTTTTCACTGTTGCTTCCTCTTTTGGCCACCATAAATCTTTAAACCACCAAGCCAATAATAACAGTAATCCAAGTAATAAGGGCAATACCCACCAAAACATACGACAAGGATGTTTTTTCACAACGACAGGTTCAACTGGCGTTATAGGTAAAGCTGGTTCAATTGGTTTTGGTGCAGCCGCTTGTAAAGAAAGGAATGGATTACCGTGCGCAGCTGCATGTTTTTCTAGAAATCCCCAGAAAGTGATCACGGGACGATCATTGACTAAATAAACATGTTCAGGATTAGGAAAGCGCAAGGCTTTGAGATTTTCAGGATCGGTAATATCATCAGGATTGCCGCCACAGAGTAAACGGGCAAATAGCAGTTGATCGCCTTTGGAAGTGGGAGATTGAATGAGTTCTTTACCTAACTCCAGTGCAGTTCGTTCAAAAATTTTCAATTCTGCACGAGCATTTTCACGCTCTTCTTCCGTAGCCGAGGTCCAAGGGATAATCATATATTGCCCATCTGCACGAGTGGAATCAAACGGCACATACCAATCGATTTTATCCCCCTGTTCATTGCGCTGTGGGATCGCTAAATATTCAGCAAAGGAACGACCTCGCTTAAACTTAAGTGCATCTCGCAACTGGGATGCTACCGTATAAACAGCCATGCCATCTTGGCCTAATGGCGTATAGTTTTTGATTTCACCACTTCTCAACAATGCACTTAACATAAAAAAACTCCGCGGACTAAAAACTTATTAAAATAGCTACCATTCTATAAAAGTTGAGATGAAAAAAATGAAGACATATTTATATGTTTTGTAAAGAAATATAACGTTTAAATCATTAAATTTTAAATGGGATAAATAAATTTCTTAATACTATTAAGTGTTGCTTCATAGAAACACTCTTAATTAATGTAAATACTATAAAAATAGTTTTACGTAGTACTCTATTTCATCATTCTGCTGTGCTAAAGTGCGGTTAAAAAAATAATCGTATTTATGCCAATCCAACCGGCACGTTCCCATGGGATCGCTATAGTGCAGAAGAAGCTTTACAAATTCTTTGGGCAGCTCAGCTCTTCCACCCTGAACAATTTAAAGACTTAAATATGGTAGAAAAAACGCAAAGCCTTCTATAAAAAAATATTACGGTTACGCGTTAAGTAAAGAAAATGCCGAACAAATCTTAAAAGGTCTATTACCTATTAAGCAGTATTTTCAATTTATATATTTATCTATATAATGCCTACTCTTTTTTTAACTCAGACATAAGGAAATGCTTAATGAAAATTAGTGCAAGAAACCAACTTAAAGGTACTGTAAAATCAATCGAAACTGGGTCTGTGAACGCAATCGTACACATTGATATCGGTAACGGTAACGTAATTTCTTCTACCATCTCTATCGATGCAGTAAAAAGAATTAGGTTTAGCAGTTGGTAAAGAAGCATATGCGATTATCAAAAGCAACTTCTGTAATGGTTGGTGTTGAATAATCTCAACTAAACTGTTCAGAATTTTAAATAACCGCGCTTTAAAGTGCGGTTATTTTTTTGTCTTGTTTCTCTCTAATCTCTTTATTCCCCTCCTAATAAAACGCATTTTATCCTTAACTAAAATGAAACAATCTCTATGCAATCCCTTTATTTATTGACTTTCAATTAAATATATTATAGAATATTCATGTATTATCAATTTTTAGTTAATAATCTTAAACTTAGGAGAGCAAATGACAAACCAACGTTTTATTACCATTTTAGGCTATGTCGCAACATTTACTTCAGTTTGTATGTATGTTTCTTACCTGCAACAAATTGGTCTAAATTTATCTGGTCAAAAAGGTGGCTGGTTACAGCCTTTTGCTACGACAATCAACTGTAGTTTATGGGTAGCTTATGGCTTGTTGAAAGAAAAACGCGATCTACCTATTTCATTAGCAAATGCGCCTGGTGTCGTACTTGGCTTGATTACTTTCGTTACCGCCTTATAACAATAACACTATAAAACCTCATACAAAAAGACCGCACTTTTTAGAAATCTTAAAGTGCGGTCTTTTTTTATTATTAATTTAATTCATTTAAAAGCTGAAAATTATGAAGTTGTGTAATCTTCTTTTTCTGTTGCATTCTATAAACGAACAGACGTTTAGACGTCTAAATCAAACAAAAACAATAGAAGGATTAATTATGACAACATTTCATTTGGCTGGATTTCCGCGCGTAGGCGCAAAGCGTGAACTTAAATTTGCTCAAGAGCGTTACTGGCGTGGCGAAATTGCGGAAACGGATTTATTAGATATTGCAAAAAGATTACGTGAACTAAACTGGCAACACCAAGCTAAGGCAAATGCTGATTTTGTCGCGGTGGCTGATTTCACGCTTTATGATCATATTTTAGATTTACAAGTAGCAACAGGTGCGATTCCTGCTCGTTTTGGTTTCGATAGCCAAAATTTAACACTCGATCAATATTTCCAATTAGCGCGTGGTAATAAAACCCAATTTGCGATTGAAATGACAAAATGGTTTGATACCAACTACCATTATCTTGTACCCGAATTCCATAAAGAAACACAATTTAAAGCAAACCCAGAACATTATGTGACACAAATTCGTGAAGCTAAAGCGCTTGGGTATCAAGTTAAACCAACAATCGTTGGACCACTCACCTTCCTTTGGTTAGGGAAAGAAAAAGGTGCGGCATTTAATCGCTTTGATTTATTAGCAAAACTCGTGCCAGTTTATGTTGAAATCTTAAATACGTTAGCTGAAGAAGGTGTAGAATATATTCAAATTGATGAACCTGCTCTCACTTTAGATTTACCTGCAGAATGGATTGCTGCTTATAAAGCGGTTTACGCCACTTTTGCTGAACAAGTGAAAGCGAAATTATTGCTTGCGACTTATTTTGGCTCTGTGGCCGAACATGCTGATTTGTTAAAATCCTTACCTGTAGCAGGTTTACACATCGATTTAGTGCGCGCACCAGAACAACTTGCTGCCTTTGCAGATTATGACAAAATCTTATCTGTAGGCATCATTGATGGCCGTAATATTTGGCGTGCAAACTTAAATCAAGTGTTAGATGTGGTTGAGCCATTAAAAGCGAAATTAGGTGATCGTTTGTGGATTGCGCCAAGCTGCTCACTTCTCCACTCGCCTTATGATTTAGAAGTTGAAACGCAACTCCAAGCAAATAAGCCTGAACTTTATCAATGGTTGGCTTTCACGTTACAAAAAATTCAAGAATTACGTGTTATTAAGACCGCACTAGAACAAGGTCGTGAAGCCGTTCAAGCCGAATTATCGGCTTCTCAAGCCGCTGCGGATGCACGTAAAAACTCGCGTGAAATTCACCGCACTTGTGTGGCAGAACGTTTAGCAAACTTACCGGAAAATGCCGACCAACGTAAATCGCCATTTGCGGAACGAATTAAATTACAAAATGCGTGGTTAAATTTACCACTTCTACCAACGACGAATATTGGTTCTTTCCCACAAACTACAGCCATTCGTCACGCTCGTGCAGCCTTCAAAAAAGGCGAACTCAGCTTAAATGATTACGAACTGCAATGAAAAAAGAAATTGAATTCGTTGTACGTGAGCAAGAAAAATTAGACTTAGATGTATTGGTACATGGTGAAGCAGAACGTAACGACATGGTGGAATATTTCGGCGAACTACTCGATGGTTTTGCTTTCACTAAATTTGGTTGGGTACAAAGTTACGGTTCACGTTGCGTAAAACCACCTGTGATTTACGGTGATGTTACTCGCCCAGAACCAATGACGGTACGTTGGTCACAATATGCCCAAAGCCTAACAAATAAAGTAATGAAAGGCATGCTGACTGGTCCAGTCACGATCTTACAATGGTCTTTCGTGCGTAACGATATTTCTCGTGAAACAGTCTGCAAACAAATTGCGGTAGCGCTTTCTGATGAAGTATTAGATTTAGAAAAAGCAGGCATTAAAGTGATTCAAATTGATGAGCCGGCTATTCGTGAAGGTTTACCGTTAAAAACGTGCAGATTGGGATGCTTATTTGAAATGGGCGGGCGAGGCCTTCCGTTTAAGCTCAATGGGTTGCCAAGATGATACCCAAATCCATACGCACATGTGTTATTCCGAATTTAACGATATTCTACCGGCTATTGCAGCCTTAGATGCCGATGTCATCACTATCGAAACCTCGCGTTCTGACATGGAATTACTCACCGCATTTGGTGATTTCAAATACCCGAATGATATTGGTCCTGGCGTATATGACATTCATAGTCCACGCGTACCTGCAGCAGAAGAAATTGAACATCTTCTTCGTAAAGCATTACAAGTGGTGCCGAAAGAACGTTTATGGGTGAACCCAGACTGTGGATTAAAAACGCGCGGTTGGCCAGAAACGATTGCTGCACTAAAAGTGATGGTTGATGTCACGAAAAAATTACGTGCTGAATTAGCATAAAATCAGTAAAAAGAAAGGCGAACATGAGAGATTATCTCTATCGCCTTTTATTTTAGTTAAAAAACTCATTAATTTTTGACCGCACTTACAGGCTAATATATTCCATTTTCACCTTGCAGAGACTCTTCAATAACTGCTCTGCCATCTTGCGGTGACTTAAACGCAACGGTTTCTCTGCAAATACTACTCGCTCAATTTTTGATATATCCAATTGATTTAAGTAAGCAAAATTAATGGCCGTTTGCATAGCCGGTAAGCTTGGGTTAAATGCTGCATTTTCTGCATATCGACCACAAATCATTTCCCCATTTTTAAATAAAATGCCTACACCATGAGGGCTTTTAGAATAAGGTGAATGTGCTCGGTTTGCCCCTAAAATCGCTTTATTTGCCACTTCATCTTCCGTTGTCAATGTGAAGCCTTGTTCTTCTTTATTTAATAGAAGTAAATCAACGCCTAAATCTTTCGGGCCGAAGCTATCGGGTAAATATTGAGGAAGTGGATTATTTTGACTATGTGGCAAATGGATTTTCAAATCTTCCGCTTGATAAAGCTCATTCATAAATTGACGGCAGTGACCACAAGGCGTGTAATTCACCACGATATCCGTGATGCGAGGTTCATTGCGTAACCATGCATGGCTAATCGCACTTTGTTCAGCATGGATGGTTTGAGCCATACTACTACCCTGAAATTCTTGATTCGCACCAAAGTAAAAATCACCACTTTCACCAATTGCAATCGCGCCAACATGAAATTCTGAAATGGGTGTATGGCTATAACAAGCCGCTACGGGCAAAAGCGTCAAACCTAATTGAACAGGCGTAAGCTTAAATTCATCACAAATTGACCGCACTTTTTCAGCCGGTAAAAAACCTTTCCATTCTTGTTCTTCTAACGCAGAAAGAATTGCATTTGAAAGTGGCGAATCGACTAATGCTTGTTGAATTTTTTTGTTGCATGTTAAATCTCCTTATTTTTTTATATGCCCATTCTACGCTATTTAAGAAAAAAACCCTAAATGCTAAAAAGATTTTTCGGAATATGTTTCCAATCATTTATCAACATTAAAAAAATAAACAAAAAGAACCGCACTTTTAAAAGTGCGGTCATAAATTAAGATATTTTATTCACTCGTTTTATAACAACGATGGGGCAACACCAAGTAATTTTCGGGTGTAATCCACTGTTGGATTGTTGAAGATTTCTTCAGTGCTACCGGTTTCCAAAATTTGACCGCCGTACATCACGACAATGCGATCAGATACTTGGCGTACGGTTTGGATATCGTGAGAGATAAACACCATGGCAAGATTGAGTTCTTTTTTCAAGTCCGCCAATAAGTTTAACACCTGAGCACGAACGGATACGTCTAACGCAGAAGTCGGTTCATCCGCAACAATCAGTTTTGGATTCAGCGCTAAAGCACGTGCAATGGCCACACGTTGTTTTTGCCCACCCGATAAACGAGTTGGCTCAACTTGTGCTGCAGAACGTGGTAAACCTACACGAGAAAGTAAGTCATACACTCGTTTTTCCCGTTCATGGGGTTGTAACACATTGTGAATATCCATTGGGTCACGCAAAATATCCAACACTTTCATACGAGGATTCAGTGCTGTTGCCGGGTCTTGGAAGATGACCGACACTTGGCGACCAAATTGTTTTCTCGCTTCTGAGCTGCCATATTGCATTTGTAAACCGTTGAATTTTACTAAACCAGATGTCGGTTTAAGCAATCCTATGATCACGTTGGCTAAGGTAGATTTCCCGCAACCAGACTCCCCAACTAACCCAATGGTTTCCCCCGCTTTAATGCCAAGACTCACATTGTTCACCGCAGTGAATTTTTTACGTCCAAATAATGAACCGTCGCGAGAAGGAAATTGCACCACGATATTTTCTAAATCGATGATGTTTTGTTCTTTAATGACTTTAATACTACTGCTCATATTATGCTCCTTTCGCTTCCGTTGTAGGCTCAGCTAAATGAGAAGCCCATAAGTGAGACGGCTCGTTTTCCACAGGGGTTAATATCAATTTTTGATCCGGATTTGCGTCTGGTCGTAATGAACGACTTGCAAAACGGTCACCTACAGCAAAATCGTAAGGTGATGGTACGCTGCCCGGAATTTGATATAAACGTGTCGCACGGACTTCGGTTGAAAGTACAGAGCCCAATAAGCCACGTGTATATTCGTGAGTTGGATTAGCAAGCAATAAGGATGTTGGTGCCATTTCAACCACTTGACCCGCATACATTACCGTAATGTGGTGAGCTAATTGTGCAACCAATGCTAAATCGTGGCTGACAAATACCATTGCAAACCCCAGTTTTTCACGTAATTCATTCAATAATTTCACGACTTCAGCTTGAACGGTTACGTCTAATGCAGTTGTTGGTTCATCGGCAATTAATAATTTCGGTTCACGAGTTAATGCCATTGCAATCACTACACGTTGACGTTGACCACCAGAAAGTTCATGCGGATAACGGTTCAATACTTTTTCAGGATCAAGGTGTACCCATTCCAACAATTTTTCTGCGGTATGGTGGCTGCCACGTTTGATGAGCTGTGCCATTTGATCTTTAATACGCATTGATGGGTTTAACGCACTTAAAGAGTCTTGGTAAATCATCGCAATTTCAGAACCACGCAATTCACTTAGATTGTTAGAGTTAAGCAAGCTATGTTGTTTGCCACTGCGGTCGGTGAAAAGCACTTCCCCAGTGATTTTGGCTGTTTTTGGTAACAAGCCCATGATAGAGAATGCTGTAATAGATTTACCACAACCAGACTCACCGACTAACCCCATAGTTTCCCCTTCATTGACGGTGAAGCTGATGTTATCAACCAATGGAATTTCGCCATAACGATTCGGGAAACGGATTGATAAGTTTTTCACTTGTAAAATCGGTTTTGCATTTGGATTTAACTGCATACGATTCGTACGTGTGATTTCTTTTTCATGCAATTTGAGTAAGTAACGTTTTAATGCAAGCCCTTCAGCAAGTGCTTCTTGTACGTCAGTAGAAAGACGTTCATCTGATTTGCCTTCTGGTTTTTTACCACCTTTTAAGCGCGGGTTAACCAAGGCATCGGTAAGACCTTCCGCTAAGATATTTAGGCTAATACGGTTAAAAGAATCATCACACCCGCAAAGGTTGTCGCCCACCATGCACCGTTTAACACGATGTTACGACCTTCAGAAAGAATGTTACCCCATGAAGGATGTGGAGGTTGTACACCTGCGCCTAAGAAAGAAAGTGAGGCTTCGAATACAATGGCATCTGCCACCATTACCGTTGCGAAGACTAAAACCGGTGCGGCAGTATTGCGCACAACGTGTTTGAGAAGAATATAAGTACGGCTACCACCAATAACGCGCTCAGCACGCACATAGTCTTCATCCCATTGTGATACCACATTCGCACGAACTACACGAGCAAGTTGCGGGGTATAAACTACGGCAATGGTGATAATAATAACTGGCACTGAGTTACCAAAGGTTGCTAATAACACTGCGGCTAATGCGATACCTGGGAAGGCCATTAAAATATCCATTAAGCGCATGATAATTTCATTGCCCCATTTCTCGGATGTGGCTGCAGTTGCACCTAAAACACTACCGAAAATAATGGCGCAAGCTACCGCACCTAAACCGATAAATAAGGATGTTTGGGCACCATAAACAATACGAGAGAAAATATCACGACCAAGTCGATCAGTCCCAAACCAATATTCCGCACTTGGAGCACGCATACGTGCGATCACTTCTAATGGATCATGTGTGGCTACCCAAGGGGCAAACACCGCCACTAAGGCAACGAAAACTAAGAATAATAATGAAATTTTTGATGCGGTGGAAAGTGCTCGGAATCTCGCACCGCTTGCAGCTAATCGATCTGCTAAACCTTGACGAAACATTATAGACTCCGAATTTTAGGGTTAATCAACACATAGAGAATATCAACGATAATATTCACTAAAACGAAGGTAAAGGCGATTGTCAGAACCACCCCTTGTACTAAGTGTAAGTCATGGTTGACGATGCCGTTAAAAATCAATTTACCCATGCCCGGTAAGTCAAAGATTTGTTCGATAACTACCGCACCACCAAGCAAGTAACCTACACGTAAACCTAATACTGTTACAGGCGTGATTAATGCATTGCGTAATACGTTGTGACGAATAACAGTTGCATAAGGTACCCCATTACCAATCGCCGTTCTCACATAATCTTTATCCATTTCTTCTACCATGGTTGTACGCACCACACGAATTAATGACGCACACACCGGCACGGCAAGTGCAAGAGATGGCAAAATCATAGAATTGATATACCCCATCGGGCTTTCGCTGAATGGCACAAAACCACCAGAAGGCAACCAATCTAATTCCAAAGAGAACCATTGAATAAGTAAGATACCTAGCCAGAATGATGGTGTCGCAACCGCTGCAACAGAGATTAAACGAATCACTTGGTCTACCCAGCTATCACGATAAAGCGCGGCTAGTACACCTAATGAAAAAGAGACGACTGCCGCAAACACCACACCAATTAAGGTAAGTTGTAACGTGATTGGGAAAGATTTCGCTAGCATGCTACTGATTGGTAATTCTGGAGGCATAGTCACACCAAAATCCAATACAAGTAAATTACCTAAGAAACGAAAATATTGAACAAAGAGTGGATCATTTAAGCCATGTGATTCGCGGTAAAGTTGTTTTGCCGCTTCACTAGCACTTTCGCCCAATGCCACCGTTGCAGGATCACCTGGTGTGAATTGAAGCACCACAAAAACGAGTGCTGTTACCCCAAGAATCATGACTGGCAAGGCCATCAATCGGCGTAACAATAACCGAAGTATCATTTCCATCTGACTTCTCCTATTCTAGCCTGAGAAATTCGTTAGCTTCAAAAATGAAGCAAAACAATCAAATTCAAAAACAAAATGAATTACAGTAATCATAGTGTTCAGCCCAAGCCCTGTCAATCCAAGTACATAGGGCAATATTCAAATCTGTGATCGGCTTCACAAAGATTTTTTTTTGAAATGAAATTGAGAGAAAAAATGATTGAAAAATAGAGAGAAAAATGACCGCACTTTGGTGTTAAAAAGAAAGAAAAAAGGCTGTTGATTGCTCAACAGCCAAAACATTAAATTAAAAAGTGCTTTTATTTACGGCCCACACCGAGGAAAGATAAACCGGTTGTCGCCAATGGTTGATAGCCTTCAAGGCTGCTATCATCCCATGCAGAAGGAAGTTTACGATGAACAATCGGATAAAGTGGTACTTCAGCCGCAATAATGTTAATCGCTTCTTCCCATGATTTTTTCGCTTCAGCGTGATCTTTTGCTCTCACTGCTGCATTGAGTAATTCAGTCACTTTCGCAAATTCAGGGGTGTTGCTCCAGCGGAAACGACGTTTCGGCCATACATCACCACGATACCACCAGCTTAAAAGCAAGTCTAAGTCATTACCGAACACTGATGGGTCACCTGGAGCGATTGCCACTTCATATACACCAGGATCCACGTTGTTGCTGTATAACGCACCTGATTGTAAGTGCTGTAAAGTCACTTTCACACCTGGAATCTTGTTCCAAGACTCTAAAATTAACGGTGCAGATTCTTTCACCCAGTCATGGTCAGTTGCGAGCAATTCAAATTTAAGCTCAGTTACACCGGCTTCTTTTAATAATGCCGCTGCTTTTTCCGGATCATAAGGATATTGAGTTGATGCCTTAATATAATCTGGGTGAGTCGTTTGTAAGTATGATGTTGCAGCTTCTGCATTACCATCAAATACAATATCAACAAGTTTGTCAGTGTTTAAACCATAGTGTAACGCTTGACGTACTTTTGGATTGTTAAACGGAGCTTTCTCACAGTTAAACATTAAGAATAACAAGCCGAAAGATTGAACGGATTGCACTTGTTGTTTTTTGTTTTTCAAGCGGCTAATGTCTAAATAAGGCACGCTTTCCATTGCTTGAGTACGTTTAGACTCTTGTGCAGTTACACGAGCTGCGGCATCAGAAAGTAATAACCAAGACATTTTTTCAACTTGCGCTGGATATTTACCATTGTAAGGTTCATACGCTTCAAAGACGATTTTGTCATCTTTCACAGCTGAAACAAATTTGAATGGACCAGAACCAATTGGGTGCGCATCAAATGCAGATTGCCCTACTTTGTCGATCACGTGTTTCGGTACAATTTTTCACGCAAGTTAAACGGTTAGCAAATAAAGCAAATGGATATTTCAATTTAAATTCCACCACTTTATCATCCACAGCTTTCACACTTTCAATGAAATCAATAAACATCACGAATAAAGATTTATTGGCTGGATCCATAATACGATTGAAAGAATACACAACGTCTTCAGTGGTGACTGGTGCGCCATCGTGGAACGTTGCGCCTTCACGTAAAGTAATACGCCATGTTGTTTCATCAACTTGTTCCGGCTCTTTTCCTGCTAAAGCAAGATAAGGTTCACGAGTTGCAGGATGCAAATCCACCAAACCTTCAAAAATGTGCAAGTTTGCTGCATAAGGTGATGCACCACTTGATGTCATTGGGTCAAAACCGGTAGAAAGCGGATAAGCAATCCCCGCTTCAATGGTTTTACCTTTAATGTCTGCAGCAAAGGCTTTTGGTGCAAATGTGCCTAACGTACCACTAAATGCAAGACCTGCCCCCACGCCAGCCATAAGTTTCATAAAATGACGACGAGATTCATTCGTTTCAAAGGAAAAATGCTTTGTCATACTAAACTCCTGATGAGTAATAAAATCATATTTTTGGTTTTTAAACCTAGCCAAACATTTCATTCGAAAATGAAGTAAAGCAATCAAATCTTAGAATAAAAATGATTTACATCAATCATAATCATCTTCGCTTCATTCTGTCAAAGGGGAAATATTGAATGTGTGATCTACTTCACAGAGTTTTTTTCGCAACTCAAAATAAAAAGTTTTTAACTATGTATAATTTACTATAAATAGATTTTAACTATTGAATCACTAGATAATATGAAATAGCTATAATAAAAAAATGATGCTTATAATGACCGCACTTCCCAAGCAAGGGAACAACATTTTAATCAACAATAAAGAGGAAAAATACTATGTCAAAAAAACATCAATCGGTTTAGATAAAAAAAGCATCTGAAAAAAATTAGCAGTAAAATTAAATGAATTATTAGCAACCTATCAAGTATTCTACACCAACGTGCGCGGTTACCACTGGAACATTAAAGGGGTAAACTTCTTTGAATTACACGCAAAATTTGAAGAAATCTACACTGATTTAGTAGTAAAAGTAGATGAAGTGGCAGAACGTATCTTAACTTTAGGTTACACACCGCATAACGGTTATTCACAATACTTCCAACACTCACGTATTAAAGAAGAGTTAGGGGGTAAGTGATGCGCAATCTTGCTTAAAAAGGCACATTAGAAGGATTAAAAAGTATTACTTGAACAACAACGTGAAATCCTTGAATTAGCGGGTGAGTCTGATGATGAAGGTACCGCTTCTCAAATGAGCGACTACATCAAAGAGCAAGAAAAACTTGTTTGGATGTTCCAAGCTGCTTGCCAAACTTGCTATGCTTAATTTGGCGTTAATATAAAAGAAAACCTGCTTTTCAGCAGGTTTTCTTTCTAAAAACTCATATCTTTTTCCTGAAATTCTTTAATTACTTCAATAAATTTTTTTAGCAATTTCTTCTTCAGTAAATCCTATATTTTTTCATCTAAAAGATAAAACCTCTTTGGCATCCTTATCATAATCTTGAATACACTTAGCAAATTTTTCTATTGTTTTCTGATAGCAATCCTTTTGACTGCCATTTTTATAAAAGCATATACCAACACAAATTGTTGATACGTTGATGCCAAGCCATAGCTGATAAGTATCTCTTCTCAGTTTAAGAGGTTTAGAATAAGAAAAATGCACCAGAATATTTTATCGCTGAATCATCATTGTGCTCAACTTTGGTCCATTCTATACCTAAAAGCCTCATCATCCAATGTAGCAATCACATTTTTTTAATTGCGTTTCATAATATGAACAGGTATTCCGAACAATCTCTTCTAATTTCTCAATTTCTTCAATATGATTTCTTACAAAATCAGCAGATTCTTTATTCATTTTATATAACTCCGAACTTGTATCTTTTTTTAGCATGGTTTCAATGTATTGGTTAAGAAAAAAAGTACATAATTGTTATCTGTATAATTCACTAACTCAGCTTTTAATTTTCTTAAAAAAATCAAAATGTGTAATTGATTTAAAACTTTTATTATAGTTTTTTTAAATCCTAGTAAAATACTTATTAATTCTAAATTTACTCCCTTTTCATTTGATAGTGTTTCTATTTCTTTACGAGCAGTTTTTTTCGTAATCATCAAAGGGATTCTTCGCTGTATGGTAAATTTTATTCTCAATAATAATTAATTCTTCTTCAGTTTTTAATCCAAAGATCAATACGATTCCCTTTTTTTAGTTGCTACTTCAGTCTTAATGCTTTTTAACGCAGAATGATTTATTGCTATACTCTGGTTCATATAGCGACAATAAAACTCTTAAACATAAATCCCTAGTTGATGTTTCTCTTCACTATCTAGAAAAAAACTTTTAGAATGTTACTACTAATAGTTTCTCTATTTTCACACCCCATAATTTCTAAGAATGTTTTTGGTTTTTCTGGAATATATTTTTAATTCAAATTTTTTTCAAATTATTGATTAATCTATCAACCGCTCTATTATTATCCATTAATTACTCTCCTACGTTCTATACCAAACATCTAAAAAAAGAATATTTTCTAGAGTATTATCTACAGTTGTACTTACCATTACAGTCGCATCATCTCTTACTTTTTCTAAAAATAAGGGCATTGATCTGATTTAGCTCATTTAGACTAAAAATCATCTCCTGAAGTTATATTGAATAGAACTCCTTTAGCCTCATTAATATCCTTTTATGTTACATAGAGCTACCTCTACAGCTTTTTTTCGCTCTAGAATCATATTCTTTTCCTTTCCCTAGACCAAAAAGTAAAAGCTGGCTTGCCCTCAATATGACCAAACAAATATTTAATATCTCTAATATCAATAGAGATTCGATTAACTCCAACTAAAGCCCAGATCAGTCCTCGAATATTATTTTTAATAAGATAAATATTACTTTCTGAACTCACAGGATAAGTATAAACCATTTTAGCTTCATCAAAGGAAAAAAATTTCTTGATTTGTAAACAAATATAAAATTTGATATTCACCAAAATTATCATTTTTTTAAGCAAAAAAATATCTAGCTGAAATAGATAACATGCAAAAAAATCTGAGATAATAAAATTTATTTTCTTATCTGTTCTAAATGAAAAGATATCTTCCTCGGATAAATAAACAACCTCTACCTCATCATTAATAATTCCACTCCATTCTCTAAGCAATGGGTTTAACTCACCAATGATAATAACTGAAACATCTTTGAGCATATAAACATCTTCATAAATCATATTTAACTCCTATTAATCAAGATGATCATAGCTATCAAGCGACAAAAATATGTCGCTAAAGGTGAAATCTATAAGCGTCTTTTTAAACAATCATACCTATTTTCATATCCTTTACACTACAGGCTTTTTATCGATAAAACAATAATCCTGGTAAGGCTAAACCAAAAACAAGCGAATCTAAAATGAAACTAGTATTAATAAAAAAACTGATCACTTGCTCAAATAAAATTAAATGAATTATTAGTAATAATTCAAGAGTATTCTATACCAACGTTCCTAGTTTCCACAGGAACATCAAAAAGAGGAAAAAAACTTGTTTGGATGTTCCAAGCCGCTTGCCAAACTTGCCATGCTTAATTTGGCATTCATATAAAAATAAAAAAACCTGCTGAAAAGCAGGTTTTTTTATTTTTATTTTCTAATATGTATATCTATAGCTTTTACTTATTCTCTTTCTGCATTTTTTCAAACATCTCTAAACTTTTTTCTTGTAGCTTATCTAATTCTTTAAGCATCTCTTCCGTATAGCCAGTTTTTTTAATCCAATACTCTGCTTCTTTAGCATCCATATTGCCTTGCCCACTCAATGCCATAGCGGCTAACTCCTCAATCGCCTCTTGGTTCCCTAATTCTGCAACCTTCTTAAGGAAAAATAGCGCTTTATCATCATCTTGCTCAACACCAATACCTTCGCCATAGATATAATATAACTCAAGAAGCGCATCTCCATAATTAAGCTCTGCGGCGCGTTGATAGTATTGAATGGATTTAGCTAAATCAGCTTTTTCTCCATAATACAAACCTAATTGATAAAGTGCATGTGGCTCATCATTGCTCGCCGCCCTTTCTAACCAAAATAATGCTTCTTTATTGTTGTCAGAATAAAGATCAAAAAAATTCATCGCGAGTAAATACTGTGCATAGCCAGATTCTTTTTTTGCGGCTTTAACTAATAAAGGCTTCGCTTTTTTCAATTTATCTTCTTGAATATAAAGATCAGCAAGATTCGTCATCCCTAGCGCATTATTTTGTTTTGCTGCCATTTCATAGTATTTCATCGCCTCTTTGATACTCAAAGAAGTGCCGATTCCAAATTCATAAGCATAGCCTAAAGAATTCGCATAATGCATATCGCCAGAATCCACTTTCTTTTTAAGTGCATTGAAACCTTCTTTCATCAATTTTTCATCTTCTTGAATTTCACCTACTGTAATTTTGGTGACTTCATTTCCTAATTCAAGTGTATTACCTTCTTTCCTCAATTTTTCATCTTTTTGAATTTTACCTAATATAATTTTGGCAGCTTCATTCCCCAACTCAAGCGATCTTTTCGCTGCTTGGGCGGCTTCCTTCAAATTGCCATTATTTTGTTGATGAATAGATAGGAAAAAAATAAAGCATCCGCATTCTCTAACTTTCCAGCTTCCTGAAAATATTTCACCGCTAGAGTACGATTTACGGGATATGAAATACCGTAGAAATAATCATAACCTTCTTCATAAAAGGTTTTCGCTTTTTCAGCGCGCTGAGCTTGGGTCATAGGTATCTGTTCAATCATCACCGAGTTTGTTAGAGCCTCATTTGATTTCACAGGGATAAGATGAGTTTGTAGATTTAATACGGTTGCTGCAATTAATGCGACAATATTTGTCATTTGGATTCCTTTAGTTAGAGGATTGTTCTGTTTCCATTTAAGAATAACAAGTGGTTAAATTTCTTCCTTGTTTTGCAAAAACACGATGAAATTCAACCGCCCTTTCGTTATTTTTTCTTACTTAATTTTGCTTCTAATGCTTTAATTTTTGCTTTGATTTTTTTGTTATCCCGTTTGGTTTCTTTCTTTTCAATTTCCAATCCTTTTTTATAGGCATCTAATGCCGCATTATCATCTTTAGCAAATTCTTCATAACGCTCTGCCAATTGATAATATACATTATATGAAGCTGTTTCTTTCTCGCTTAAACTTTCATCCAGTGAAATTATGTTATTAAATAACGCTTCTGCCATTTCATAATTTCGTTCAACACCTCGGCCTTCTAAATAACGAATAGAAAGCTCATTCATGGCTTCTAAATTTTGTAATCGAAACGCTTCTTCTAATAACTCAAGCGCTTTCTTATCATCCTTTTCTACACCTTCGCCGTTTTCATATAAATAACTTAATTCAAGCATCGCCTGAGAATCATTTAATTCAGCACCTTTTTGATAATAATAAATCGCTTTTTTTATATCCTGATTATGATAATAACTCGCTAAATACATGATGGCTTGGAGGTTATTATTTTCAGCCGCTTTATTGAGCCAATACAGTGATTCTTCTGAGCCTGCTTCATAAATGCTATAACCTAAATTGTATTGTGCCACATCATTATTTTTCAGCCGCTTTTCAGCATAAGCGGTTTAGCCTTTTTCAATTTTTATCCTGTTCAAGATAAAGTTCACTTAAATGCCCTAATGACATCGCATTACCTTGCTCAGCCGAAGGGGTAAAAAAACTTTAATTGCCTGTTTAATATTCTCTTCAGTGCCGATACCGAAACGGTAAGCATAGCCAAGTACATTAGAATAATGTAAATCGCCTTGTTCAACCTTCTCTTTTAATGCCTTAAAGCCAGCCTTATATAATTCTTCAGAATCCCCCAAATATTCCTGTTCGGAAATTTCCGCCAATATATATTTTCCTGCCATGTTTCCTAGTTCAATAGCAGAGTTAATATATGCTCTAGCTTGTTCAAGGTCGCCACTCTCTACTGCATTCATCCCTAAGAAAAAGAGAGCATCAGCGTGACCTAAATCGGCAGCTTCTTTAAGAAATTTATCCGCTAAAGTACGATCAACCGTTTTTGTGATCCCATATTCATAATCAAAGCCTTTCTCATAAAGCGCTTTTTGCTTTTTCAAGACGTTGTTCGGGTGTCATTGGGGCTGGTGCACTGATTGTTGATTTTAGTGCAGAAGAGGTTGCCGCTGCTGAAGTATGAGAAAGAGGAGAGTCAATTACAGCCGTAGCAATTAATAATGCGATGATATCAATCATTTTATTCCTTCTATTTTTAAGAGCAGTTAAATTTCTACTATTTTTATAAAAAAACATCGTGAAATCTAACCGCTCTTTATTTGAAATTAATCTTGTGATAATTTTTTTGAATGCCTTTAACAGGTAACATTAAGGTATCACCCACGAAACATATAATAGGGAGTGAATAATATAGTTATTCACTCAACTATTCAAGAAAAAAATACCCGCAAAAATTTAGAGATTAAAAAGAATAGATGGGTTAATGATTCAATTACAAAAAATAAGGGCGTATTACACACGCCCTTAATTTAAACTTATTAAAGTTATAATCAAAATACTTCTTTTCTATACAACTGGTTTTTGTCGATAGAACAATAATCCTGGTAAAGCTAAGCCCAAAACAAGGGCCCCTAAAATAAAACTGGTATTGATAAAAGAGCTGATCATTTGCTCAAATAATGTATCGGAAAAACCATAATGATGAATTTGTACGATAGCAATCATCGCTTTATAAGCATGAACACCCGGAATCATTGGAATAATTGCCGCAACGGTAAAGACTTTCGGATGAGCTAAATAACGATGAGATAAATGCACCCCAATAAAACCAATCACACAAGTGGCGAAAAAAGTGGCAAAAACAATTGGAACACCAAAGTGTAGTAATAAAGTTCGTGTGACATGTCCGAGTGCACCTAAAATAGCACAATACTTTAAGGCTTTAGGCGGAACATTAAATACTAAAGCAAATCCTACTGCGGGGATGGCTGCGAAAAGCATATCATCGAGTAAATTCAGTAAAAACATCTATTACCCCACCCAAGAAACAATATTTAAAAGATTTAATGCAAAGACGATGCCTAAACAAGCACCAAAAGTGAGAACCGTAGCGATGGTCCATCGTCCTATTCCCATATTGACATACCCTTTTAAAATATCCGCAAGTGAATTAATCAATGGGAATCCTGGAACGAGTAATAAAACGCTAGAAGCTAATGCGATATGAGGATCATTGCCTAAACTATATTTCAAACTCATACCGGAAATCAGTGAAGCGACAAAAGCGGTAATGGCAAAAACGATGAGTGGATTGTAATGACGTTTAGAAATTTCTTGTCGAACAAACATAGCAATGGCAGAGGCAATAAAGGTGATCGCACAAATTGTCATATCTCCGCCAGAAAGGTGAGCAAAAGAGGCACAAGATAAACCAATCATAAACACCACCAAATAACGGTTATATTTTAGTGGTTTTAACTTATCCAATTTCTTTTGTGCCATAGACAAATCATACAAGTGATGCTCTACGGCAACCACAATGTGCTGAACATCCGTAACGATTTGCATATTAATGCCTTTATCGACATTCTTCCGCACAGTAGTAATACAATGTTGCTTAGAAAGTGTGGTCAATAAGACGGCATTTGCCGTCAAAGCACACTCCACGCTTTCAATGCCTAAAGCTACACCTAATCGCTGAGCCATTTGTACGACGACAGCACTTTCTGCCCCATGCTGTAATAATAACAAAGCGGTTTCCACACAAATACGGGTAACCGCTCGTTGGTATTCCTGATCCATATCTCTGCGCTCTTATAAAGTAAACCTTAGAGATTATAGATCGATGAATAAAAAATACTGAAAAAATGACCGTATCTATGATCCAAGTCAAAAGTTCAGTATCTCCAAAGCCTATGACTTAACAGAGATTAAATGGCTTTATCAAAATACAGCGGCACATTGCTTAACTTAGCCATATTCGTGATATAAGCTAAAACCGCTGGTGGGAATTCGATGCCTTTCACACAAGTAAGATTTCGTAATACCGGGAAAACGATAATATCTTCAAGAGAAAGTTGGCCGTTTAAGGCATTTTCAGATTGAATTAATACCGCTAATTTCTCTAAATCGCCTTTTAAGCGAGTAAGATAGGTTTCTGTCTTCGCGATATTTTCAGCAAAATCCCCAATAAATTCCGTTTTCTTTTTAGTGAAATAATCGACCGCACTTTGGGTTTCAAATTCGGCTAAACCAATTTGCGTAAAGCGTGCAGTCGTAAGATGACCATAATAACTGCCGACTTCTTTTAACCATGCTTCAATTTCTGGACGAACTTGTTCAGATAAGATTTTTTCACCAAAATGTTCATCGACATAATGCACAATGTCCAAACTTTCTGGCATCGCGGTACCATCTTCTTTGACAAGAATTGGTACAACCTTTTTTTCCCAACTAACCCGATTGGCGTTGCTTCATCATCATTTGCAAGCACTACAAGTTCTACCGGCAGATTTTTCAAACCGAAAATCATGCGAGCTCGCACACAAAACGGGCAATGATCGTAAACATATAATTTCATTTTTTACTCCTCTTTTTCCTGTAATAACTTTCCTAATCCACTTTGTCGTTTTACGGTATTTCTGACCGCACTTTGCCAGATTTTTTCATTGGCAAATACGGAAAGCTGATTTTTCGCACGGGTAACACCGGTAAATACCAGCTCTCGAGAAAGCACTGGATTAGGTTCTGTTGGTAACACCATGACGGTATGATCAAACTCCGAACCTTGGGATTTATGAATCGTCATCATAAACGCGGGCTCGTGAGCGGGAATACGACTGGTAGAGACTTCTCGATTGCCAAACCACACTTTGCCTTTAGCTAAACATAAGCCAATATCACCGTTATACAGTTTCACATTATGATCGTTTTCGGTAATCATAATTGGCTTACCAATATACCAATCATCTTCTTGACGGAACCAAAGTAATTTCTCAGCTCGTAATGCTAAAGAAATTTCACGATTTAATTCTTCCACACCTAATGCCGAAGCTCGAAGTGCGGTCAAAAATCTCACCGAATTAAAACTGTCTAAAATCGCTTCTGCATAAGTTTTCTCGTTGCCCTTTTCATCTATAAATTTTGCATTGAGATCTTTCTTCTGAGCAAAATAAGTTTGAAGTTGGGTTAAATAAACACGGTAATTTTCAACCGCACTTTTCACCACTTGTCGAACCGATTCTTTAACGTCTTGTTCTTCATCAAAATGATGGAAATGCAACTCTTGTGGATATTCCGCAAAAGTCGCTAAACTGCCCTCACCTTTTCCTTGTTGAATTTGCTCAGCAAGTTGTTTAATGCCCGAATCATCTCGGAAACGACGACTAAAGGTTAAATGGCAAATGGCATCACGCAACGGACTATGTTCGCCTTCAGTTGGCACAGTATAGCCCGTTGTTGCATGAATATAATCGGCTTGAGCCGGGCTATAATCTTGCGTTAAAAATTGTGCAATTTCCCCTAATACTGCTCCCGCTTCTACTGAAGCTAATTGTGCTTGGTCACCCAATAAAATTAAACGCGTTTTCGGGTTTCAATGCTTGCACAAGCTTCGCCATCATAGGCAAATCAATCATCGAGGTTTCATCCACCACTAATACATCAATTTGCAGTGGATTATGTGCATGATATTTCACGCTATCGGTAAAAGGTCGAACACCTAGTAAACGATGCAAGGTTTCTGCGGTTTTAGGAATGGATGCGCGTAACTCATCTGAAATCGACATTTGTGCCAAAGCGTTTTCGATAGATTCCGTTAAACGAGCCGCGGCTTTTCCTGTTGGCGCAACCAATTTAATATGAAGTTTTCCACCAAATAATTCCTGTAATACACATAACAAGCGAGTGACTGTCGTGGTTTTCCCTGTGCCAGGGCCACCTGTAATCACAGAAAATGGACTTTTTACCGCCGTTGCGACTGCCACTTTTTGCCAATCAACTTGCACTTGTTGGTGAGGGAAATAACGATCTAATAAGGCTCGAATTTGTTGCGGTTCTACCGATAAAATGCGGTCATTTTTCAATGCGTTTTTAATATATTGCGCAACGCGGAATTCATCTTGCCAAGCCCGATAGAAATAAATCGCCCCAAATTGAAACGCAAGAGGCGCAATCTGATTTTCAGGATCTTGTGTAAAAGCAATATGCCCCGCTAAGGCTGATTGCCATTTTGATACAGGAAGTGAACCAATCTTTTCATTGATCAGCAGCAAAAAATCCGTTTCAGTATGACGATAAGCCAAACCAAATAAATTACGTTCTAAAAAGCGATCTAACACACAACAAGTATTGCCTTGCGTATAGCTCCAGTTGCAAAGTGCGGCTAATAAAATCACTAAATTTTGTACGGACTCGGTATAGCCTTTATCTTTTTGTTTATCAGCAATTAATTGAGCAAAATAATAATCGCCTTGAGTAATCACACCTTGTTCTTGCAAGGATTTTAATAGGCTTAACATTAAAATAATTCCTCTAATTGTTGGATTAATTGCCAATCTGGTTTATCAAAAAAGATGCCCGATTGTGGCGAACCATTCATTCCTCGTAAAAATGCATAGACTACACCACCAAAATCTCGGTTGTAATCGTAGTGAGGTAAACGTGTTTTTAAATAACGGTGTAATGCCACCACATACAACAAATATTGCCAATCATAATGATGCTCTAACATGGCTTTTTCAATGCAGTTTGATCGTAATCCTTTAATGTCTCACCCAAGAAATTCGATTTGTAATCAAGCAAATAATATTTACCTTGATGACAGAAAACTAAGTCCATTGTGCCTCGCACCATGCCTTGAATATTATCAAACTGTAACAGTTCTGATGGCAAATGATGTAAGGTTGCTAACGCTCGATTAAAACCTGCGACATCAAAATGGCTTGTGATATTGAGATAAAACGCCAACTCTTTTAAGCATTGTTTTTCGTTAATTTGAGCAAGGGTAAGATCATCATTTGGCAAAATTGGCGTGCTGAGTATTTGTGCAAACCACTGTTGAACTGCTGCAAATTGCTCTTCTGCAAGATTCAAATCCTGACATAATTTTTCAATATTTTCTTTCTCAGCCAGTTGAGCAAAAGGCACTTTTTCAAAATAACGATGCAATAACGTACCGATTTGTGTTCCCCGAGGGAAATCTAAAACCATTTCATCGTTATCATGAGCAAGAGCGGTCAGATTTTCAGTGATATTTTCTATTGAAATTGACGCATCATAATCTTTCGCATCATCAAAAATGAGCGATTTTTTCACCGCACTTTCATTCAAATAAGCTTTGCGTTGATGTGTTTGTTCTATGCCACTAAAGCTCGTCACTCGCCAATCTTGTTCAATTTCACCTTGGAAAATTTCCGCACTTAAATTGTCTTGAGAAACATTTAAAGTAAGTGGTTCACTCGCTTGTAATACATCGGTTAATTCAATCGCTACATCATTTGGTAAAAGCTGCTTAAATTTTTCCAATAATGGTCGGGTATCCCAATCATTTGGCAAATCGAGTTTTCGACCGATTTCACCTTGCGTTAAAACATATAATAAAGCATTCCATTTTTTATCAAAGGCTTTCGGTAACACAAAGGCCATTTGGTATTTTGCTCGAGTCAATGCTACATAAAGCAAACGCAATTCTTCCGCAAAAACTTCTTCTGTTAATTCATCCAAGTGTTGATCTTGCATATCCCACAAGGTTTGCTCTTTTTTACTATCGTAATATAAATTAAACAGTTTCTTCTGCTTGCCAGCTTTTGTTGGGTCTTTAGCCGCATTTCCTAAAAATGGCAACCAAACCAAATCATATTCCAACCCTTTGGATTTATGGATAGTCACAATCTTCACTAATTGACGTTCGCTTTCTAAACGAATTTGTGCTTCTTGACGGCCATTATCTTGAATTTGCTTTTCAAACCAGCGCAATAATGCCGCTTCACTTTCATTTAATGCGGCTGCTTGCTGTAAAATTTCAGCTAAATGTAATAAATCTGTCAGTTTTCGCTCGCCATCAGGCCGAGATAAGAGCTTTTCTGTGATATTTTCAGCTAAAAGTAAATGGTGCAACATCGGCAAGACACCTTGGCGTTGCCAAATTTGTTGATACTCTGCGAATTTTTCAGCCCAACGTTGCCACTGAATTTCATCATGGTGAATTTGGTGAATTTCAGCTGCATTTAAGCCGAAAAGTGCGGTCGCAATGGCATTCAAAATTGGGCGTTCCGTCACACTCAAACAAGCTTGCAAAATCAAGGCCAGTTCTTTTGCTGTGTTACTCTCAAAGACATTTCCTCTATCCGAAAGGTAAACCGAAGCGATACCAAGTGCTTGCAATTCTTTTTCACGAGATCCGCTTCGGTATAGCCACGCACCAAAAACGGCAATATTTTCTGCTCGCAATGTTTGATTTTCCGCTTTGCTTTCATTCGGAAAAACAACCGGATTTTCAGCCGCACTTTTTAACCATTGCTGAATCGATGTTGCGCAAGCTTTCGCATAATCTTGCTGGGTGGATTTGTCTTTATCATTAATGTAAAAACGGAAGGCCGGTTCAGGTTGATTATTCAACTGAAAAACAAGATTTTTCTTAGCGGCGCCGACATTTAAAAATTCGATGTTTTTATAAATAAAGGGGTCATTTTTAAAATCAAATAATCGATTTACCCCTTCCACTAAAGGTTGAGATGAACGGTAGTTTGTGCCTAAGTTGAAGCGTTCATTCGCTTCTCTTGCTGCTTTTAGATAAGTGAAAATATCGGCACCACGGAAACGATAAATCGCCTGTTTGGGGTCCCCGATCATCATAAAGCCAACATTACCGGACGCGGTTTTATTGTGATAAATTTTCGAGAAAATTTGATACTGCAACGCATCCGTATCTTGGAATTCGTCAATCATGGCAAAAGGATATTGAAAACGAATTAACTCCGCTAACTGTTCTCCACCCTCACCATATAGTGCTTCTTTCAATAAGCGTAATAAATCATCAAAAGATTTTTCAGGATGATTCGTTTTGTATTCAAGAAGTTTCTTTTGAATACCTTGACGATAGTGATAGAGAATGATTTTTTTAAATAAATCACTTGGTTGAATTTCTTCAATTAAAAGCTTCAATCTCTTCAAAGGCTAGATGCGTTATTCTCACCCCTTTTTTTTCTTAAAAATCTGCTTTGATGGCGTTATCTAAAAGCCGACTGTATAAATTTTTTTACTAATGTTTCATTTAAGGTGATATCTGCTCTATTTTTTTGCCCATGAGGTTACTTCATCGACAAAAGATAAAAATCGTTTTACTTGAATATGATTCTACCATTTAAACAAGATTCATCTTTTTTTACGACTTCTTCATCAAAAAGGTCTCGGATTTTAGCCGCACTTTCTAACCAAATATCTTTAATCTTTTTCAATAACTTTCGCATTTTTTTAGTGATATCTTTTTGCAAAAATTCTTTTAATGACATTTCTAATAGTCCTGGTTTATCCAGTTTTATAGAAAAATCATTCCCAATATTTGAGCCTAAATCATTCAATACATCTTCTGGCGACTTTAATTCTTTTGAGATAAATGCAGCCAAATGGAAAGGCAAATCATAAAAATGCTCCCGCCAAAATTCATTTGCAAATTGTTTGAGTAAATCAGACTGATCTTTGAGAAGTTTTAAATTGAAATGCACGCCTGAATTGAAAGCATGTTGCATCAGCATTCGGCGACAAAAACCGTGAATGGTATAAATGGAGGCTAAATCTAAATTTTGTTCGGCCAGCTTTAAGCGACGAAGTGCAGTGGGAATATCCTCTAAATAAGGCAACAATTCCGCTAAAAATTGATGTTCCCCAGTAAAAATCGCCTTATCTTGCTTTTCATAATATTCAGAAAAAACCGAAATTGCCGCCGTTAAACGTTCCCGAATTTTGCGTTTTAAATCTTCCGTCGCCATTTCAGTAAAGGTTACGACCAAAATCTCTTCCACATTCAACGAACGAGAAAAACAATTCTCACCAGCCTGTAAAAGTAAACGAAGATAGATAGAACCAATGGTATAGGTTTTCCCAGTACCCGCTGAGGCTTCAATTAAATTGACTTGATTTAAGGGTAACGAAATGGCATTAAGTGCGGTTGATTTTTGGCTCATTTTTGTATTTTTTTGGAAACATTAGAGTGTCCCTATTGTAGGGATTTAGCTGAGGGATTTCCATAAAAAATGCGGTGAAATTTCACCGCACTTTAATCTTTATCTTATTATTTTAGAACGTTAAAACTTTATCCGCCCATAATGTCCACTCGGATACATCATCTAAGGTACCAAGGGTCACACCGTCAATTAATTTAGCGTCTAATAAACCACGTGCTTTTACGCAGCTGGTGCATAATTTAATTTCAGCACCTTGTGCCGCTAAAATATCGATAAGTTGTTGGATATTGAAACCTTCGTTTGGGTTTTGCCCCGCAATACCGCATAAAATCGCATCAGAAAAGCAGAATAATTTAATATTTACATCCTTGCTGTGCTCTTCTTTCATATTGATGGCGAAACGAACAGCGTTGAACGTTTTTTCTCCGCTATATGTAGAATCATTAACGATAAAAAGAATATTTTGCATGAAGCACTCCTTGTTGCAATGCTATAAAAATGAAGGCGTAATAAATTACGCCTTTATGAAATCAGCCAACCCAAACGAACTTGGCTACAAATAATAAAGACACCACCCATACAGGGGCATTGACCTCGCGTATTCTACCTGTACAAGCCTTCATGACGCAATAACTAATAAAGCCAAATGCGATACCTTCAGTAATTGAATAAGTAAATGGCATCATCGCAGCGGTGATAAAAGCAGGGGTGGCTTCGGTTAAATCATCCCAGTATACACGAATAAGACTGGATGCCATTAAAATCCCCACATAGACTAATGCCCCTGCGGTTGCATAAGCTGGTACCACACTAGCAAGTGGCGAGAAAAAAATGGTAAGTAAGAATAAAACACCGACTGTCACCGCCGTTAAACCTGTTCTACCACCGACAGAAACCCCTGCACCACTTTCAATATAGGTACTGATAGCTGAGGTTCCGATATAAGAACCTACTACCGCACTCACGCTATCCACATAAAGGGCTTGTTTCATTTTCGGGAAACGGCCTTTTTCATCACTGAAACCTGCTTTATCGGTAACACCTAATAACGTGCCTGATGAGTCAAATAGGTTTACTAAAAGGAAAGAGAAAATGATGCCAAGCAAAGCGGTATCTAAAAGCACCTGCAATATCCACTTTACCGACAACCGCACCTAAAGCTTGGTGGCATAGAAACAATGCCGTGGAAGGTAACTTGGTCATCAATTAAAAAGCGCTAAACCAGTCACTACCGCGATAGAAATTAAAAACACCAGAGAAAAATATTACGTGCAGCTAAAACTACGATAATGAAAGAAGCCTAATACGCCAAGCAGAATTTTAGGATCATGTAAATTGCCTAATGCCACTAAGGTTGCAGGATTCGCTACAACCAATCCCATATTTTTTTAAAAGCCAATTAAAGCAATAAAAAAACCGATACCTGCACCAATTCCCACGCGCAATGAAAGCGGAATGGAAGCCATTAACCAATAACGGATTTGGAATAAGGTGAGAACAAATAAACCAATTGAGCCCCAGAAAATGGTGCCCATGCCCACTTCCCAAGAATAACCGAGCTTACCAACGACTACATAAGCAAAGAACGCATTGAGTCCCATAGCTGGTGCAAGAGCGATAGGTAAATTACTGAATAACCCCATCGCAATGGTGCCGAGCGCAGCAATTAAACAAGTGGTCACAAAAACAACTTGTTTATCCATTCCCGCATCACCTAATACAGATGGGTTCACAAACACGATATACACCATGGTAAAGAAGGTGGTAATACCGGCAATAATTTCGGTTTTGGTCGTACTGCCCTTTTCTTTAATGGAAAAAAGGCGTTCAAGTAAAGATTGTTGCATTGTTTCCCCCTTAACTTAATTAATAACCTTGGTGATAAATCGACTCAAGTAATTTCACACCTAACAAGGCAATATTGAAACGTTGCTCATCAGCTACCGTCCAAAATTCAATACCATTTTCAACCGCACTTTGTTGGCTGATATGCAATTTTACGCTGTCTTCACCATTTTCGTTTTCACCGTTAATCACGGGCGTAATAAGGCTATCGTGTAATTCAATCAATTCGCTTTGTTGTGGCTGGTAATCAAATTCATAATCTGAAAGTGCGGTCACTTTTTGTGCCATTCCGTAGAAGACAGGCACTTGAATTTGATGGAAAATCACATTGTCTAACTGCGGGAAGATTTTTTGCAATTGCAGATTTAAATTTGCCGCTTGTTGTGGAAACACATCAAAGGCAAAACGAGTTTCACCTTCTTCTAATGGCATACCATTCAGTAAACGAGCGGTTTGTCCAGCAAGTTTATTTACGGTTTCACCATCTGTATAAGAAGCCGGTAAAAGTGACGTTGCAAAGACTTGAGTTAAATTTGTTTGTTGAACGATTGGTAGTAGAGATAAAGCTAATTGACTCACTTGCGGATCGGGCAGACTCACAATGTTACGTTGTCTTAATTCAGTCAGATTTTTCTTCATTGATTGTTGGGACAACAACAGGGACATCAGACAATGCAGAGCAAATCCCTTTTAAATCAATCACCACACAGCCACTTTCTGCGGCTTGAGCCAATAAGGGGGCTTGGTCAATTTGGCCTGCGAAGAAAAGATAATTAACGCTATCCCACTCAATCTCATCAGTGGCTAATTGAGCAACCGCTTTATTGCGAAAACGCACCTCTTGCTCTTCTTCAAAAGGATAAATTTCTACAATTGAAACCTTGCCAACATCTAACTCACTTTGTTCAAGTGCCTCGGCAATTTTTTCACATAGATCAAATTCTGCTGCAATAGCAATATTTAGGCTTGCGTCCATTTTTCTCTCCGCTGTAAAATGTTCTGAACCGATTCATTCTACAGAAAAAAGACTAATAAATACATAAGGAAATCAGATGACACCGGCAATTGATTTACTCAAGAAAAATAAAATTCCTTTTACTCTCCATACTTATGATCATGACCCTAACAATACGCATTTTGGCGATGAAGCCGCTGAAAAACTTGGGCTTGATCCGCACCAATCCTTTAAAACACTTTTAGTCGCTGAAAATGGTGATCAGAAAAAATTAGCGTGTTTTGTGCTTTCCACGGCAAATATGTTGAGTTTAAAGAAAGCGGCAAAATCAATTGGTGTAAAAAAAGTGGAAATGGCCGATAAAGATGCGGCACAAAAAAGTACGGGGTATTTAGTCGGTGGCATTAGTCCATTAGGTCAAAAGAAACGTGTAAAAACAGTGATAAATTCAACCGCACTTGAGTTTGATACAATTTTTGTTTCAGGTGGTAAACGCGGATTAAGCGTCGAATTGGCCCCACAAGATTTAGCTAAATTACTGAATGCCGAATTTGTCGATATTATTGACGAAGAATAGAAGAAGAATAGAAAAAGAAAAGCCCGAATGAATCGGGCTATCTTTTTTTATGATGTTGTGTTTATTTAAATTAGAAACTTGATGTATCTTGGAATAAGCCAACTTTTAAATCGGTTGCGGTGTAGATAACGCGACCATCTACTTCCACTTCACCGTCGGCCATTCCCATTACTAATTTTCGATTAATCACACGTTTCATATTAATGCGATAAATCACTTTTTTCGCGGTTGGTAAGATTTGTCCGGTAAATTTCACTTCACCTACGCCTAATGCACGACCTTTACCTTTACCGCCTACCCAGCCAAGGAAGAAACCCACTAATTGCCACATCGCATCTAAGCCTAAGCAGCCTGGCATAACTGGGTCACCAATAAAGTGGCAACCGAAAAACGGTAAATCTGGATGAATATCTAATTCCGCTTCAATATACCCTTTACCAAACGCACCGCCGTCTTCGGTCATTTTTACAATGCGATCCATCATCAACATCGTTGGTGCTGGAAGTTGCGGGCCTTCTTTACCAAATAATTCACCACGACCAGAAGCTAATAAATCTTCATAGGTATAGCTGCTTTTTATATTTGGTGTACAGGTGTTTTCCATTTTTATTTCCTTGTATATATAGTTTTGCTTGGTTACGACCAATAAGTAAGGATTCTATGAGGATTTATAAGAAATGTAAACAGCGAACACTTGTTAGCTCAACTTGTCGGATCAGTCAGTGTAATTAAGATAAAAGAAAAGCGAACACAAGGTTCGCTTTAAAGAAATTAAGATTTAAAGAAATCTAACCAGCTTTTTCGGCGTTTCCGAACGGAAAGCAATCCGATTTTGAATTAGACGCGCAATAGGCTCTTTGCCCTTCGCATATTCTTCTTTCTCTTCCAATAAATCGCGGTCAAATAAGATTTTGGCTGTTTGATAAATATCCTCGACTTGATAAATAAAGAATTGCTCATTTTTTACCGCCTCAACCACTTCGTCAGATAAACTTAATTGCTGAATTGTTGTTGCAGGAATAATCACACCTTGTTTACCCGTTAAACCACGACGTTGGCAAATAGTGAAAAAGCCTTCAATTTTGTCATTCACTCCGCCTACTGCGTGCACCAAACCAAATTGGTCAATGGTACCCGTAATCGCAATATTTTGTGGCAACGGTAAATCAGATAACGCACTGACTAATACAGAGAAAATAGCTAGAGACGCACTATCACCATCAATTTCACCATAAGACTGCTCAAATACTAAAGAAGCAGAAAATGGTAACTGTGATGGCAACTCTAAGATACTTGCCAAGCACGCTTCAGAAATCATCATACCTTTTCCGTGAAGGTTGCCCGCTAATTCGTTTTTACGCTCCACATCCACGACTTCACCATCACCAAACTGCACTAAGCAGCTGATGCGAGAAGGTTCACCGAAACAAACCGGTGTGCCTGGATATTCAATCACAGACAAGCCATTAATCTGCCCAACAATTTCACCGTTGGTTTCCACATAAATTTGCTCGTTGAGAATATCTGCATAAGTACGTTCACGTAAAAAACCGTGCTGTTCATTTTTTTGTTTAAAAGCTTGCTCAAAATCAACCGCACTTAAGGTTTGTTTTTGTGACAACGTCGCGGCATTAAGCAACATTTCCGTTGTTTTTAATGGTGAAATGTTAATTAAAAAGCGGTCTTCACTCTCACGTACTAATAACTGATAAAGTTTATTTAATGCGGTTAAATCTAAATCAAGTTCATATTTTGAGGCTAATGCCAACACATAATTAGCCCAATTTTCTTGTGCTTTAGGTTGCGCAACAGAATAGTAGCTTTCAATTTCTGCATAATCAGCCAAGCTGTAAAGATCTTCTTCTAACTCACCTAAGGTCGCAATTTCAGTGCGATTGCCTAAAATCACCACTTTTAAATTAAGTGGATAACTTGGAATATCACAAGGCAAGGTTTTAAATGGATGGGCTGAATACCAATCAAAAGTTTGCGTTTGTAAAATATGTTTTAAGCGTTGCCATAAATCAAATTGGCTTAGCATCGTTGCTGCGCTTAAAATCAAAACGCCCCCATTGGCTTGATGCACTAAACCTGGTGTAAGCAAAATATCTTGCGAACTTGGATGAACGCGTACACTACCAAAAAGACTAAATTGATCAGCATGTAATGCCTTCAACACATCACCTTGTGCGGCAAAATTATCTGCTGGTGATTGAGCAGGCTCGGTATAAATACGAGGGAAAGAAAAAGAATCACCCTGCTCAACGACGTAATTTACCCCAAAAATTGACCGCTCTTGCTGTTCTTGGCGAATAAGTTCTGCTAATAAATCAGCATATTCTGCTTGATCATCAGCTTTTAAAACCAATAGAGAGCGACGCGGCTGTTTTAAAAATAAAGAAATCGCTTTTGTGGCATGTTTTTGTAATGACCAAAAATCAGCCTTTTCAGCTGAAAGTTCAGTAATCGATAATTCAGGTTGTAAGGCTTGCCAATTTAAGGCTTGTTCCGAAGATGTTGAAGTCACGACATATCTCGCTTTAATTAAATTGGCGGTATTATCGCACACTTCACACTGAGTGAAAATCCGTTATAAAAATCTACTGGAAAATTTTGTTTAAAGCGCGTATATTTATGAGGTTACCACGTCACTAAAAAGTATAATAAAACGATGAAATATCAGAAATTAGAAAACCAAGAAGCAAACTGGAAATGGATTTATCTCATTCGCAAACATCGCGAAGGGGAAAAAATTACCCGTTATGAAGAAAAAAGCTTAGAAGAAAGCAAAGTTCAAGAATTAATAGAATGTCAGAATTATCCTGAAAAAATCGAGGAATGGATTAAAAATCACCTTTCTCTTGATTTACCTGTTAAGCTTGATCAGGCTATTCGAGCAAGACGTAAACGTTTTTTTAATGCAGAAAAACAATCAACGAAGAAAAAATCTATTGATTTAGAATATGGTGTTTGGCTTCGTTTATCTAAATATTCACGAAAAAAATGAAAAATGACACTTTCAGAAACCATCACTTATATGATTGATGAACGTGAAAGCAAAGCATTATATGAAAGCCAAATGACGGCAATGAAAGCCGGTTTAAAAAATTTGCTCAATAAATAAGATGAAAAAAAGCCAAGGTCGAAACCTTGGCTTTTGATTATGCTAAATAGAGAAGATTTTGAAACGTTTTTAGCGTTTCGCCTATTCCGCAATCGGAATAATTTTTGTGGCGTGAGATCCTTTGTCGCCGTGAATCACTTCAAATTGCACACGTTGACCTGCTTTTAATGAACGGTAACCATCCATTTCAATCGCTGAATAATGTGCAAAAATGTCTGTATCCACGCCTTCTGCAGAAATAAACCCAAATCCTTTTGCGTTGTTAAACCATTTTACTACACCAATTTCCATAGTAGACCTCTATAGGCTTTGCCCTTAATACTTAAAAACAATAAGACTCATGCCTTATCACCTCAATTGGAAATATATTCAAACATTTTATTTTTTTATGCAACAACGAAACTTTAAAAAATGATACATTGATCACAAAAATTTTTTTACATATTTATTATCAGAAGTCTCTTTTATCATCTTTTTGATGAATTTCACGTAATGCTTTTTGCCACAATTTGAATTGCTTCACCGCTACTAATTCCTTGTGCCATTAATTCCTGAATTTGTTCTACTGCTTTTTGTTGTTGTTCATGGGTTAAATTAATATCTAACATTATTTCTTCTCGTTAAATTGACCAATTAAATAATTCCATCACATGCTTCCATTGTTCATCTAAACCAGCCTTAATTTCTATTTTGGTAAAATGAATAGGATGCTCAAAAATAAGTGTATCTGCGTGTAAGAATAAACGATGACAGCCAGAATATTCTGTTAAAGCACGATTTTGATGTAAATCACCATATTGTGTATCACCTAAAATAGGATGAAAAACATGCTTCATGTGACGACGTAACTGATGTTTCCTACCTGTTTGGGGAATTAGCTTCACTAATGAATATCTCGTGGTTTGATAACGCCCTACCGCATAAGACATTTCCACAATGTTTAAGCCTTCATAATCCGTCATCGCCTCTTGAGGTGCTTTATCTTCTTGCGCAAATTTATCCGCAATCTTATCTAATTGGATTTTAAGGGGATAATCAATCCGTCCTTCGCCTTGCAAATAACCTCGCACAATCGCTAAATAAGATTTTTGCACCGTTTTCTGTTCAAATTGCTGACACATTAAATTTGCTATTTCACTATTTAAGGCAAATAGCAATACACCTGATGTGGGACGATCTAATCGATGAATAGGAAAAACATGCTGCCCGATTTGATCGCGCAATGTTTGCATCACAAATTGCGTTTCATGAGTATCAAGCCAGCTACGATGCACCAACATGCCTGCTGGTTTATTAACAGCTACAAGATATTCATCTTGATATAAAATTTCTAACATTTATTGATTTTGTAATAAGGCTTCTAATTCACGTAATGGTGTTAATAATTCCACTAAAAAATCTTCTTCTGCTTCTTTAAATGCTTCTTCTAAATAAGGCGACACCGCAATTTGTGATGGCAAATCAGCCCCGCTTTCAAGTAAGGCGAACATTCTTGGGATGAAAATCCATTGCAACCACTCTTCTGGCGACATGGTATCAATCGCAAAAGGTTCTTGGCTTAAAAAAGCTTCTTGTGCAGGAGGCGTGACTTGCCATAAATCAAGCTTTTGCATCGCAAGCTGTAATTGTTGAAGATGAAGTTTTGTTTGATTACGCATAATTTTTCCTATTTATAAATAAGCGGCGTATTCTACGAGCATCAATTCCCCCTGTAAAGTGCGGTCAGTTTTAACGGTGAATAATAGAAAAGTCAGGATAGCGTTTATTTTCAATATAATCCTCTAAAACTCGTTCAACGCTTGCAGTTCTTGGGCCGACTTTTAACCAATTATAAAAAAATCCTGTAATTGATCGTCATTACCTTCGGCAATAATTTCCACACTGCCATCTACACAATTTCTTACGGTGCCTTTAATGCCAATTCTCTCTGCTTCTTTCCAAGTAAAATAACGAAATCCTACCCCTTGTACTCGACCATATACGACAAATCGTTTTGCCATGATTTGCTCCTTTATTACAAAAACTTTTTAAAAATTAACCGCACTTTCCTATTCCCATTTTTTAAAATTTAGCATAGCATTACAACCATCTAATTTCATTCAAAAAATAAAAGGAGTAATCATGAAATTATGTAAGTTTGCTTTTAGGTGTTGTTGCGCTTGCTGTGAGTACGAGTAGCTTAGCTGGCATGGTAACCACTTCATCAAACCTTGAATTTCTTGCAATCAACGGCCAAAAAGCCAGCAAATCCATTCTAAAAGAAAAAAAATCATTCAACGCTGAAGCAAACCAAACACAACAAGTTGTAGTACGTTTAGGTGAGATCGTTGGTACTGGTTCTAGCCAAGCGCTTTTTGAATCTAACCCAATTATTGTAACTTTCCAAAGTCCTGCTGATGATGTTGTGGTATATGCAGAAAAAATTCGCTCTAAAGAAGATGGTGAGAAATTCAATGCTCAACCACAAATTACTGTTAAAACGAAATCAGGTAATGTGATTGATGCTAAAATCGATACTTTAAAACAAGAAGGTTTATTCCCAGCGGCTAATATTGTTAACGATTTAGCTGAATATAATGCATCAAATGCGCCAGCAGCAGTTTCTGCTTTAGCTGCTCCTGCAGTTGGAATGATGCCTGCAGCGTCAGGAAAAGCTGCGAAAGGCAAAGTAGTTGTACAAGGTGAAAACGTTGCTGAACAACAATTACAATACTGGTTCCAACAAGCAGATAAAGAAACCCAAACTCGTTTCTTAAACTGGGCGAAAAAACAAAAATAATCGTTTTTTAACCGCACTTTGATAAAGAAGTGAGCCTTCCCGCTCACTTTTTTATCATCCAATTTTTAGTCACACAATAAGCAAGGATATCAACATGAACCAATGGCTTAATGCAAAAGTAATCGCTTCAATACCTATTTTTATTGCAGTGAATATTGCAGCGTTCGGCGTCTGGTTTTTTGATATTTCCACGCAATCCATGCCCTTAATTTTAGGGATTATTGCAGGCGGTTTAGTGGATTTAGATAATCGCCTCACTGGACGATTAAAAAATATCTTTTACACATTAATTGCCTTTTCTATTTCAACCTTCATCGTTCAGCTTAATATTGGTCAACCCATCCAATATGTATTGTTGATGACCATCATCACTTTTTTATTTACGATGGTTGGCGCTGTAGGTGAACGTTATCGCACTATTGCTTTTGGTACACTGGTGGTAGCCATTTATACTACCCTCACTTATGCACCGGATAATTCTGCAAGTTGGTTTATTAATCCTGTAATGATTTTATTAGGCACCTTGCTCTATAGCATTGTGACCATCATCGTTTACCTCTTTTTCCCAAACCGCCCTGTGCAAGAGAGTGTCGCGAAAGCTTTTTGTGCTTTAGGTAATTATTTAGATGCCAAATCAGAGTTTTTTGATCCTGATGAAATTGATGAAATTGAGAAAAAACATCTTAACTTTGCGATGAAAAACACCAATGTGGTAAATGCCTTCAATCAAGCAAGAACAGCGCTTTTCTATCGCATCCGTGGACAACATAGACATGCTCGCACACAACGTATGATTCGCTATTATTTTGCAGCGCAAGACATTCATGAGCGTGCGAATTCCACACATTTTGATTATCGACAAATTGCAGAGCAACTCAAAAATACAGATTTAATTTTCCGTATTCAACGCTTGCTCGAATTACAAGCACAAGCTTGTCATGATATTACTGCCTGTCTGCGTCAAAATACGCCTTATCACTATAATATTCGCGTAGAAAAAAAGCGTTAATGGGCACAATTCAATCTCTTGAGCTTTTATAGCAAAGAACACGCTGAACAAAAACAATGTTTTTGCTCGCCCTTCAAACACTTATTGATAACCTGAAAAGTATTAACTGGCAACTACGCCAGCTTGAGCAAGAAACCACTGAAAATGATCAAACGGCACAAATCCATACAGAGCAAATCACAGGATTAAAAAAATATTCTGTCTGTTATCGGAAGTAATTTTACCTTTGAATCACCACTTTTTCCGTCATGCTATACGTTTGTCTATCGTGGTATTTTTTTATGTTGCTCCATTGTTGAATTTTTTTCCAATTTAATTTAGGGTACTGGATTTTGCTTACAGCGGTCTTTGTTTGTCAACCAAACTATTCGGCAACAAAAGTGCGATTACGTCAGCGTATTGTCGGTACGATTTTAGGGGTAATTATTGGCTCCTTATTGCCTTACCTCAATCCTACATTAGAGATGAAACTTGGCTTAATGGTGGTGACCAGTACGCTCTTTTTCTTCTTCCGAAGTAATAATTACAGTTTCTCCACGTTCTTTATTACGCTGCAAGTGTTAATCAGCTTTGATGTGATGGGATTTGATACTCAGGCGGCGCTCTTTCCTCGCCTCATCGATACGGTATTAGGTTCAGCCATTGCATGGTTTGCGGTTTCTTATTTATGGCCGGATTGGAAATATCTGCAACTCGATAAAGTGAGCCGTCAAGCGATTCAAAGTGATGCACAATATTTATTGCACATCATCAGCCAACTACAATTTGGTAAAAGCGATGATTTGAAATACCGTATTGCACGCCGTAATGCTCATCAATATGCGGCAGCATTGAGTACAACGCTTTCTAATATGAATAATGAGCCGAAGAAATATCAGGCCTATTTGCAGGAAGGTTTTGACCTGCTAAAAATGAATTATTCTCTGTTGAGTTATATTTCTGCTTTAGGGGCATATCGCTATAAAATGACGCAGTTACAGCAAACTACAGAATTTTTAGCAGACTTTTATCCTGTCGCGAAAAAGGTTTTATATACGCTGGAAAATATTGAAAATCTTCGTCCTGAAATCTTTGCCAAATTACAAGGTAATATTGAGCAAAGCCTAAAAGAAATTCAGTTGGATGACAATCAAACTAAAGCAGATATGGCTTTTGCGTTACCATATCAGCAGCTTAATTTGATTTCTCAATTGCTACCGCAGCTATATCGCTATTTCCAACATAGTCAGAAAGAATCGATTACCAACTAAAAAACAAAGGAAAAACTGACCGCACTACCCCAAATTTTTTATTGTTCTCAGTGCGATAAATAGAGATAATACGCCACTTATGTAAAATAAATTTAGACGCAATGACACATTACATTCTACTCATTATCAGCACCGCATTAATCAATAACTTTGTTTTGGTCAAATTCTTAGGACTTTGTCCATTTATGGGCGTGTCCAAAAAGATTGAAACGGCGATTGGTATGGGGCTTGCTACGACATTTGTATTAACTGTAGCATCACTGTGTTCTTATTTAATCGATAATTATATTTTAATGCCGCTAAACGCCACATTCTTGCGCACGTTAGTCTTCATTTTAGTGATTGCCGTCGTGGTTCAATTTACCGAAATGGTGATCAATAAAACAAGCCCATCACTTTATCGCTTATTAGGGATTTTCTTACCGCTGATTACCACAAACTGTGCCGTACTTGGTGTGGCATTATTAAACGTTAATTTGGCACACAATTTAACAGAATCTGTCATTTATGGTTTTGGTGCCTCTTTAGGTTTCGGTTTGGTTTTAGTTTTATTTGCAGCCTTACGTGAACGTCTTGTTGCTGCAGATGTACCCATTACGTTTCGTGGCTCGTCTATTGCGTTAATTACGGCCGGTTTAATGTCTCTCGCCTTTATGGGCTTCGCCGGGTTAGTAAAATGATTTATCTCTTAATGTTTATTACTGTGACAGTGATTTTTCTCGGCTTATTTTGGAATAACACTAAAAAATAATGTTTATCTTAATTTCAGTAACCGTTCTCGCTTTAATTTTTGGTGCGATTTTAGGCGTTGCTTCGATTAAATTAAAAGTCGAAGCTGATCCTATCGTCGAAAAAATTGATGCAATCTTACCGCAAAGCCAATGTGGGCAATGCGGCTATCCTGGTTGCAAGCCTTATGCCGAAGCGATTGCCAATGGTGACGTTATCACAAAATGTGTGCCTGGTGGTCGTCCAACCGTGGTAAAAATTGCCGAAATCATGGGCGTTGATGTGCCCGCAATGGATGATGTGGCTGAACCAGAAGAAATGGTTGCCTTTATTGATGAAAATATGTGTATCGGCTGTACTAAATGTATTCAAGCCTGCCCTGTTGATGCGATTATTGGCACGAATAAGGCTATGCACACCATTATTGCCGATCTCTGTACAGGCTGTGAACTTTGCGTAGCACCTTGTCCGACCAATTGTATTTCCATGATTAAAGTGAAAAAAGATATTGATAATTGGAACTGGAAATTTGATCCTAAATTAGTCATTCCGGTTGTAAATACCACAGAAATCGAGAAAAAATTAGTGGTTGGGGAGTCGGAATCACATGGCTGATGTATTAACAAGATTTAAATCCGGCAAAATTTGGGATTTCAAAGGCGGTATTCATCCACCTGAAATGAAATCTCAATCAAACCAATCCCCGATTCAACAATCAGAACTAGCTCATGATTTTTATGTGCCGATTAAACAACATGCCGGCACAGCGGGAAATGTATTAGTTAAAGAAGGCGATTATGTCCTAAAAGGCCAACCTTTAACACAAGGTGATGGCTTAAGAACCTTGCCTGTTCATGCGCCAACTTCTGGTACCGTAAAATTTATCGGAAAACATGTTGCGCCTCATCCTTCTGGTTTAACTGAGGATATGATTCATATTCAAGCGGATGGCTTGGATAAATGGCGTGAGCAATTTCCACTTGAAGAATTCTTCACATTATCTGTCGAACAACTTATTGATCGTATTTATCAAGCTGGCGTTGCAGGCTTAGGTGGTGCGGTATTCCCGACTGCCGCCAAAATCCAATCGGCTGAAAAGAAAGTTAAACTATTAATTATTAATGGCGCAGAATGCGAACCCTATATTACCTGTGATGACCGCTTAATGCGTGATTACACCGATGAAATGCTCGAAGGGGTTCGCATCTTACGTTATATCTTACGCCCTGAAAAAGTGGTGATTGCAGTTGAAGACAATAAACCTGAAGCGATTCAGGCAATTCAACAATCACTACATGGTGCAAATGACATTGAATTGCGCATTATTCCGACTAAATATCCATCTGGTGCAGCCAAACAGCTGATTTATTTACTTACCGGCATGGAAGTGCCAAGTGGCGGACGTTCTTACGATATTGGCGTATTAATGCATAATGTCGGCACGGCTTTTGCGATAAAAAGAGCGGTCATTAATGATGAGCCTTTAATTGAGCGTGTCGTTACGCTTACGGGTGATAAAATTTCCGAGAAAGGCAACTACTGGGTTCGCTTAGGTACACCTGTTGATCACTTATTGGCACAAGTTGGCTATCAATATGACGAACGCTTCCCTGTTTTTGCAGGGGGACCAATGATGGGATTGCAACTTTCTGATCTCAATGCGCCCGTCACTAAATTAATTAACTGTCTATTAGCACCTGATCATTTTGAATATGGTGAACCCGAACCGGAGCAATCTTGTATTCGCTGCTCTGCTTGTTCTGACGCTTGCCCGGTTAATTTAATGCCACAGCAACTTTATTGGTATGCTCGCAGTGAAGATCATCAAAAATCTGAAGAATACAGCTTAAAAGATTGTATTGAATGTGGCGTGTGTGCTTATGTTTGCCCAAGCCATATTCCGCTTATTCAATATTTCCGACAAGAAAAAGCTAAAATTTGGGAAATTAAAGAAAAAGCGAAAAAAGCAGAAGAAGCTAAAATCCGTTTTGAAGCCAAACAAGCTCGTATGGAGCGTGAAGAACAAGAGCGTAAAGCTCGTTCACAACGTGCTGCAGAAGCTCGCCGTGAAGAACTTGCAAAACAAAAAGGTGAAGACCCAGTTAAAGCGGCATTAGAACGCTTGAAAGCAAAACAAGCGGGTTCAGCCGCAAATAAAGAAACAAACTATCGTATCTGAGAAAGGCGAAATCTTACCGGATAACCATGAGCTCATGGAGCAGCGTAAAGCCCGTCGCCTAGCTAAACAACAAGCACAAGCAGATACTGGCGCAGTGACGGATGCAACAACGTCACAAACTGACGAAAAAGATGCGAAAAAAGCGGCTGTTGCAGCTGCTCTAGCAAGAGCGAAGGCCAAGAAAGCTGCTGCTCAAGGTGAAACAGTTGCAACACATGCAACTGAAAGTGCGGTCGAAAAAACAGATGAAAATCCAACCGCACTTGATCCGAAAAAAGCCGCCGTAGCTGCAGCCATTGCTAGAGCCAAAGCTAAGAAAGCTGCCGCTCAAAGTGAAGCTGTTACAACAAATGCAACTGAAAGTGCGGTCGAAAAAACAGATGAAAATCCAACCGCACTTGATCCGAAAAAAGCCGCACTAGCTGCAGCTATTGCTAGAGCCAAAGCTAAGAAAGCCGCCGCTAATAGTGAAACAGTTACAACACATGCAACTGAAAGCGAGGTCGAAAAAACGGATGAAAACCCAACCGCACTTGATCCGAAAAAAGCCGCGGTAGCTGCAGCCATTGCGAGAGCCAAAGCGAAGAAAGCTGCCGCTAATAGTGAAGCAGTTACAACACATGCAACTGAAAGCGAGGTCGAAAAAACGGATGAAAACCCAACTGCACTTAATCCGAAAAAAGCCGCTATCGCAGCAGCCATAGCAAGAGCTAAAAGCCAAGAAAGCTGCCGCTCAAAGTGAAGCAGTTACAACAAATGAAACTGAAAGTGCGGTCGAAAAAACGGATGAAAATCCAATCGCAATTGATCCGAAAAAAGCCGCTATCGCAGCAGCCATAGCAAGAGCTAAAGCAAAAAAAGCGGCTGCTGAAGCGGCCAAAGAAACAGAATAACGCAGGAAAAGATTATGTTTAAGAAAATGGTGAGTTCGCCTCATACCCATTCAGGCAAATTAACCGCCCGTATTATGTTATGGGTGATTGCAGCCATGCTGCCTGCTCTGCTCACACAGATTTATTATTTTGGAATGGGTGTTTTGGTGCAATCCGCTTTGGCTATTTCTTCCGCATTATTACTTGAGTTTATTGTGACCAAATTGCGGAATAAACCAAACTTGGTCTATATTTCAGATTTTAGTGTGGTGCTTACTGCCTTAATTTTAGCGATGGCGATTCCGCCTTATGCACCTTATTGGGTAATTTTGATTGGTACGCTTTCTGCTGTTATTCTAGGTAAACATGTTTATGGTGGCTTGGGACAAAACCCATTTAATCCGGCTATGGTGGGTTATGTGGTGCTATTAATTTCTTTCCCTCTACAAATGACAAGTTGGATGCCGCCTATTTCATTATTGAATGAACCCCCAACATTTGAGGATTCTCTTTCTTTAATTTTCACAGGCTTAACCACTGACGGTTTTAGCTTAAGCCAACTTGTCCATTCCATTGATGGAATTACACAAGCGACGCCATTAGACAGTGCTAAAATCTTTTATAACTTGCATCAGGGCGATGAAAGCGTATTCCATGATTTTGTAAAATTACCGATTTTATTACAAAATGGGACTGACTTTGCTGAAGGTTGGTGGCAGGTCAATCTTGCCTTTATGCTTGGTGGGATTTTATTAATTTTAAAGAAAAAAATTCACTGGCAAATTCCCGTTTCAATGCTCGTGACCTTTGTGACCTTAGCAACAATCACTGCGATGTCAGGCCATCATCATTTAAGTATGATAAGCCAACTCTTTAGCGGTGCCATGATGTTCGGTGCATTCTTTATTGCGACTGACCCTGTCACAGCTTCTATTACACCTCGTGGTAAGCTTGTATTTGGTACTTTGGTTGGATTATTGGTTTACCTCATTCGTTACTTTGGAAACTACCCTGACGGCGTGGCATTTGCGATTTTATTAAGTAATATTTGTGTGCCGCTTATCGATCACTATACCCGCCCTCGTGTAGCTGGCCACTTTGCAAAAGGGAGTAAATAATGGGTATTTTTAAAGTCACCTCCCGTTTTGGTCTTTTATTAGGTTTCATCGCATTGCTTTGTACAGCTATTTCTGCGGGCATTTATATGCTAACAAAAGATAAAATTGATGAAGCCATGGCTGAACAACAAAAAGCGTTATTGCTCCAAGTAATCCCTCAAAATTATTTTAATAATAGCTTGCTTGAAAGCGTGGAAACGCCCGAGCAAGATAAACTCAAAGGTATTCAAAAAGTCTATTTTGCGATCAAAGATCATGTGCCAACAGCCTATGCTTATGAAACGACAGCGCCAGATGGTTATTCAGGGAATATTCGTTTATTAGTGGGGATTACACCAAAAGGTGAAGTTTTAGGTGTGCGTGTCATCGAACATCATGAAACCCCAGGATTGGGCGATAAAATCGAACTTCGTATTTCTGACTGGATTTTGAGTTTTACGAACCAGGTTATCGTACCCGAAAGCCTAAAAGATTGGGCAGTCAAAAAAGATGGCGGTAAATTTGATCAATTCTCTGGTGCAACCATTACGCCGCGCGCGATTGTGAATCAAGTAAAACGCTCTGCTCTCGTGGTGCTTGAAAATGAAGCATTACTCAACGAGATGGCAAAAAAATACGCGCAATAGGATATTTATTATGACTGATTTAACCGAAAAAACGACCGTACTTGATGAGCAAAGTGCGGTTAAAAATACAGAAGAAATAACGCAAACGCCTTCTGTTTGGAAAGAAATCTTTATTCAAGGAGTATGGAAAAACAACTCTACCCTCGTGCAATTATTGGGGCTTTGTCCGCTGTTGGCTGTTTCAAGTACTGCAACAAATGCATTAGGTTTAGGTTTGGCGACTATGTTGGTTTTAACCTGTACAAACACCGTTGTTTCGCTCTTTCGTAAGCAAATACCTCATGAAATCCGTATTCCGATTTATGTGATGATTATTGCCACCACTGTAACCGTGGTGCAATTATTAATGAATGCTTATACCTATACACTCTATCAGGCCCTAGGGATTTTTATTCCTTTAATTGTGACTAACTGTATCGTCATCGGTCGTGCAGAAGCCTTTGCCTCTAAAAATAGCGTGGCACATGCTGCCTGGGATGGTTTTTCAATGGGATTAGGCATGGCATTAAGTATCACTGTATTAGGTGCGTTACGTGAAATCTTAGGTCAAGGTACCCTTTTTGAGGGCATTGAAAACTTATTTGGTCAAGGTGCGAAATTCCTTACATTACATATTTATCACGCTGACAGCAGCTTTTTACTCTTTATTCTTCCGCCAGGTGCATTTATTGGATTAGGCATTCTATTGGCGATTAAAAACCGAATTGATATGAAAAAATGAACCAAGCTAAACGAATTGAAATTCTCACTCGACTTCGGGAGCAAAACCCGCATCCCACCACGGAATTAGAGTATAATTCGCCTTTCGAATTACTCATCGCCGTGATCTTATCGGCCCAAGCCACCGATAAAGGTGTCAATAAAGCGACGGCAAAATTATTCCCTGTGGCAAATACGCCACAAGCCATTTTAGATCTCGGCTTAGAGGGTTTAAAAGAATACATTAAAACCATCGGGCTTTATAATAGCAAAGCAGAAAATATCATTAAAACCTGCCGTGATTTAGTTGAAAAACACAACGGTGAAGTACCTGAAAATCGAGAGGCGTTAGAAGCCCTTGCGGGTGTCGGCAGAAAAACGGCGAATGTAGTATTAAATACCGCTTTCGGCCACCCGACTATTGCAGTAGATACTCATATTTTTCGCGTATGTAACCGCACGAATTTTGCCCCAGGTAAAGATGTGGTGAAAGTAGAAGAAAAACTGCTCAAAGTTGTGCCTAAAGAATTTAAAGTCGATGTGCATCACTGGCTTATTTTGCACGGGCGTTATACATGTATTGCCCGCAAACCTCGCTGCGGTGCTTGCATCATTGAAGATCTCTGCGAATACAAAGAAAAAACAGATTATTAAACGAATACAATTAAACGGAATATATTATGACAACAAACAATCAATCTCGCCAAACGTGGTCTAGCAGACTAACTTATGTGCTCACCGTAGCTGGCGCGACAGTTGGCTTTGGGGCAACATGGCGCTTTCCTTATTTAGTGGGTGAAAATGGCGGTGGTGCCTATGTACTTCTCTTTTGTATTGCGATGATTGTGATTGGTATCCCGATGATTTTAGTGGAAAACGTCATCGGTCGCCGTTTGCGTGTGAATTCCATTGATGCCTTTGGCGACAAAATCCAAGATAAAGGTAAAAACATTTCCAAATATTGGAAAATTATCGGTTATATGGGGCTTCTTGGCGCATTTGGTATCATGGCCTATTATATGGTGCTTGGTGGTTGGGTGATGTCTTATATCATCAGCCTGATTAATAATACTCTTGATATTTCCGCACCAATAACAAAAGAAGTGGCCAAAGATTTCTACGATTTACACATCAGCAACAGCCCATGGGAAATCATGCTTTACACCTTCCTGTTCGTGGCGGTGAATTACATTATTTTAGCAAAAGGTATCATTGGTGGGATTGAACGTTCCGTTAAATACTTAATGCCATTACTCTTTATCTTCCTAATTGGTATGGTGATTCGTAACCTCACCTTACCTGGCGCAATGGAAGGTGTGACTTTCTACTTAAAACCTGATTTCAGCAAAATCACACCTAAATTATTCATCTTCGTATTAGGCCAAGTATTCTTCGCATTAAGTCTTGGTTTCGGTGTATTGATTACCCTCTCCAGCTATTTAAATAAGGAAGAAAATCTTATTCACACAGCCGTTATTACGGGTTTTACTAACACCATTATCGCTGTGTTATGTGGTTTTATGATCTTCCCATCATTATTCACATTCGGCATTGAACCTAACGCAGGTCCAACCTTGGTTTTCCAAAGTTTACCAATTGTATTCTCACATTTATGGGCGGGTAAATTCTTTGCTATCGTGTTCTTCGGCTTATTGCTTATTGCGGCATTAACCACATCAATCACGATTTACGAAGTCATCATTACCGCATTACAAGAAAAACTCAGAATGCGCCGTGGTAAAGCGATTTTTGTTACCTTAATGGGGATTTTCTTATTAGGTAACGTGCCATCTATTCTAGGTGATAACCTTTGGAAAGATTTCACCATTTTCGGTAAAAGCATTTTCGATGCCTTCGATTTCGTCAGCGGCAATATCCTATTCATGCTGACCGCACTTGGTTGTGCCATTTTCGTTGGTTTCGTGTTAAAAGATGATGCGAAAAAAGAACTATCACCGACACCAAATTCGCTCTTCACCACAATTTGGTTTAACTATGTTAAATTTGTGGTACCTGTAATTATTTTGGTAATTTTTTTATCAGTAATATTTAATAAAAAAACCGAGCTATTTAGCTCGGTTTCTTTTTATCCATCCTCTATTTTGCTTCAGCTTGAGTTTTTTTCTCTTCAAGTTCTTCCCAACGAAGGAAAGCCGTTTCAAATTCAGCTTCGGTGTCTGATAATTCCTTAAGCTTCGCATCTGTTACATCATGGGCTTGTTGGAAAAAGTGAGGATCACCAATTTCAGCTTGAAGTGCGGTAATTTTCTCTTCCAATTCTTCCAACAATTGTGGTAGCTGTTCTAACTCGCGTTGTTCTTTGTAAGAAAGTTTAACGGATTTTGGCTTTTGAGAAACAGCGTCATTTTTGACCGCACTTTCCTGTACTTTTGGTGCTTCTTTTTTGGCTTTTGGGGTCTCTTGCTCTGCTTTCATCGCAAAGTAATTGGCTTGTTGTCCTTTCGCATCAAAGAAACCGCCCACGTATTTATTCAATACGCCATCGCCTTCAAAGAAATAACACTCAGTCGCGACATTATCAATAAACTGACGATCATGGCTGACAATCAATAAGGTGCCTTGATAATCCGTGAGGATTTCTTCCAATAATTCTAAGGTTTCTACATCCAAGTCATTGGTTGGTTCATCGAGAATCAATAGATTATTCGGTTTCAGTAATAATTTAGCCAATAACAAACGGTTACGTTCACCACCTGAAAGCGCTTTTACGGGTGTCATCGCACGTTTGGGTGGAAATAAGAAATCCTGCAAATAGCCCAACACATGACGTTTTACACCATTGACCTCAATATCCTGCTTGCCATCGGCAACGTTATCCATTACCGTTTTTTCCGGATCAAGATCAGCTCGATATTGATCAAAATAAGCGATATCTAATTTTGTACCGCAATGAATGCGACCGCTGGTTGGCTCAATTTCACCTAATAAAAGTTTAATAAACGTGGTTTCCGCAACCATTTGGGCCAACCAATGCAATTTTATCGCCACGTAAAATGGTCGTGCTGAAATCTTTGAGCAGCTGTTTGCCTTCAATCTCATAAGACACATTTTCCATTTCAAACACGATTTTGCCTGAACGACTTGAGTTATCTAATTGTAACTTAGCAGTACCCATCACCTCACGACGTTGGCGACGTTCTTCACGCATGGCTTTTAAAGCGCGCACACGGCCTTCATTACGCGTACGGCGCGCTTTAATCCCTTGACGAATCCAAACTTCTTCTTGCGCTAAACGCTTATCAAAAAGGTCATTTTGCAATGCTTCGACACGTAAACTTTCCTCTTTAGCGGTGAGGTATAAATCATAGTTACCTGGATAAGACACTAATTTCCCGCGATCTAAATCGACAATACGGGTCGCCATTTTACGGATAAAAGAACGGTCGTGGGAAATAAATACAATACTTCCGGTAAATTCTAATAAGAAGTTTTCTAACCATTCGATTGCATCCACATCCAAGTGGTTAGTCGGTTCATCTAATAACAAAACATCAGGATTACATACCAACGCACGAGCAAGAGCGGCTTTACGCAGCCAACCACCCGATAAATCGGCTAATTTGGTATCTGGATTTAACTCTAGTTTTTGCAATACTTCATTAATTTTATTTTCAAACTGCCAGCCGTTGGCATGCTCTAATTTGGCTTGCACTTGTGCTAGCCGGTTAAGAGTTTGTTCGCTGTAATTTTGTGTCAACTCTTGCGAAATATGGTGATATTCCTTTAATAAATCTGCTAAATGTTCAATGCCTTCTGCCACATAATCAAATACATTCCCTTCAGCGTGGCGTGGTGGATCTTGTTCTAAACGTGAAACCACTAAATCTTTTTCATACTGCACTTTGCCGTCATCCATGGTGACTTGCTGTGCAATAATTTTTAATAAAGTCGATTTACCTGCACCGTTACGCCCTACCAAACACACGCGCTCATTGGGTTCAATATGAAGTTCAGCATGATCAAGTAAGGGGTGATCACTAAAAGAAAGATAAGCGTTAGTTAAACTAATTAATGCCACAAAATTGTCCTATAAATTCAAAATATCAATAAAAATAACCGCACTTTAGAGCTGATGATAAACCTTTAAGGCATAGGCATCTGACATGCCCGTGATATAATCACAAATAATACGTTTTTTGCCCTGCTCCGGTGCATTTCTCCAACGATTAGCCGTATTCGTTGGCAATAAACGTTCTGGGTCAGACTCAAAAATCTGGAACATTTCCGTGAGAATACGTTGGCCTTTATATTCAATACGTTGCGTTTCGACATGGCGAATCACGTACTTCCATACAAATTTTTTGAATACATTTAATGCCGCAATCACATCTTGTGGTAGTTCCGCGTTATAACGTAACAAAGGCTCATCAAAATTGCCGGTAACTTTCCAACGCACATGGGTGATAAAGAAATTCACTAATGCACCAATGGCATTTTTACGCTCAAAATGATGATTGGAGAACAATCGTTGGCTAACTTGCTCTATATTTTTTGCCAACCAATCTGAAGGAATTGTTTTAAGTTCATCCAAGGCTTCTTGCCACTGATGTTGATTTACTACACCGGTCACAATCGCATCTTCTAAATCATGCACGCCATACGCAATATCGTCCGCCAACTCCATAATACTGCAATCTAAAGATTTAAATTGTGTTTTTAAAAACTCGGCAGGATTTGACCGCACTGTTTGAAATGAACCAAACAAAGTGCGGTCATTTTCAGAAAGGTTTTGCAACAACCAAGTAAACATTGTGACGTCATCACGGAATAACCCTTTTCCAGGCTTCCAATCGCTAATTTTGACATAACGAGGATCTGCGTTTTCAGCATGCGGTAACTGGGCATATTGTGGTGAAGATAAGTCTAAAATATTCGGATATTTCACCACGCCTAAAATGGCACGACGCGTTAAATTCATCCCAGCCGTTTCAGTATAAGGCTCGAGTTTAGTAATAATACGAAATGTCTGCGCATTGCCTTCAAAGCCGCCATGATTACGCATCATATAATTGAGCGCTACTTCCCCACCATGACCAAACGGCGGATGACCAATATCATGCGCAAAGCACAAACTTTCAATTAAATCATTGCTTGGTAATAAAGGCTTGAGTTGTTTCTGTAATTCACTTTTTTCGATATGAAGCTGGTCTGAAATAGCAACATAACTTTCCGCAAATTTTAATTGGGAAACAAGGCTGCTACCGATTTGTGCCACTTCTAGAGAATGAGTTAGGCGCGTGCGATAAAAATCATTTTCGCCCACCGCGTGAATCTGTGTTTTGGCTTGTAAACAACGGAAAGCAGCAGAATGTAAAATCCGCCCGCGATCACGACGAAATGGTGGTCGGTGATCTTTTTCGCGAGGCGGATCAGGAAGGAAACGTTCAGTCCAAAAATCAGCTAATTGGGTTCTCATAAAAATAGACGAATAACATGGAATACTAAGGGGGCTAAAATTGAGCTCATAATACCGCAAAGTACCAAAGAAATCGAACTATAACTCCCCGCTTTCGGATCAGCTTCCATACAGCTTACTGTGCCGAGTGCGTGAGAAACTGCACCAACAGATAACCCCACGGCTTCTTGTTGTTTAATACCAATCTTTTTCAAGATGAGATAACCAAAAACCGAACCTTGCAAACCTGCAACAATCACACCTACGGCTGTAACAGCTGGAATACCGCCTAAATGAGAAGACACTTCCATCGCAATTGGCGTGGTAATTGATTTTGGTAATACGGTTGCCACCATTTCAGGGCTCGCCCCTAAAATAATTGCAAAAATGGCACCGGTAAACATGGAAAACAGAGAAGCCAATGTCACCACAGAAAGAATAATTTTCCATTGTTTCGCAATTTGACGAAGTTGTTCATACAACGGTAACGCCAGCGCAACAATACTCACGCCTAATAAATTATTAATCGGCGCATTACCCGCCATGTAATCATCATAAGGAATATCGCCAACTACTAAAATCAGCACAAGAATTGATACAGTGAGCACGAACGTATTGAAAATCATGGATTTCCAACGTTTACTGATTTGTAATGCGAGCCAAAATCCAAAAATCGTTAAAATGGTATAAAGATAAGCATACTGCATAATAAAACCTTAGTCAGCTTGAAGATTGCGTCTTTCTAATACTTTTTTACGCTTATGGGTAAAGGATTGTTTATAAAATAAATAGTTTCCTATAAATGCAATAACTAAAAGTGTCAGAACGGTACTGAGAATATTTGGAATAAGTAAAACTTTCCACTGAGCCACGAGTAAATCATAATATTTGATAATCCCCACGCTCACAGGCACAAAAAGGACCGCCATGTAGCGGATCAGTAAGCTCGAACCGAAATAAATCCACTCCAAGTGAATTACATGAGTCGTTAAACCTAAAAAAAGTAATAACAATCCCCAAATGCTGCCTGGAATCCCCACTGGGATATAGTGAGAAATCAAATTGCCGAGTAGTAACATAATGTATAAAATGATGAGCGAACGAGCGAGTTGAACGCCTTTTTGGAGTAACATATTTCCTCTATCAACTTTTTTTAATAATAATTAAAAATTTATTTTACGCTTTTTTTGTTAAAATTACCCATTCATTTTTAGCTAAATTTTTGCGATGCAGATCAAAGAAATTCCAAATGATTAAAAAAATTCTTCTTATTTTTTTAACCATAATTTTTGACCGCACTTTGGACGCAATTTTCACTCTCTACTGAACGCCAAATGGCGTGTTGGGTCGTTGGTGTCAGTGATGGCGATACCTTAACTTGCCTCTTACCTACTAAAAAACAATTCAAAGTACGATTACAAGAAATTGATGCGCCAGAAAAAGGCCAACCATTTGGAAAGAAAGCCAAACAATATCTTTCACAGCTTGTTTTCAAACAAAATGTGACGTTGTCAGTTTCCGGTTATGATCGCTACCAACGTATTTTGGCAACGGTTTATCTACAAGAACAAAACATCAACTTAGAAATGGTGAAAAACGGCATGGCTTGGGTTTATTCACAATATGCTAAAAATCCAATCTACTTCCAGGCACAAGATTTTGCCCAACAACAAAAAATCGGCTTATGGCGAGATCCCAACCCTGTTGCCCCTTATGAATGGCGTAAACAGAAAAAAACACTCAAACACGGAGATAACCATGGCTTTTGATTATCAATCATTTAAAAATGAATTCCCTTATTTTAAATCACCAAATGCCGTGGTCTATTTGGATAATGCTGCGACAGCACTAAAACCTCAAGCATTAATTGATGCGACAAGTACTTTTTATCAATCGGCAGGGCTCCGTACATCGTAGTCAGTATGAAGCAGCACAAACGGCACAATACGAAAAATGCTCGTCACTTAGTGAAAACCTTAATTCATGCGGAAGATGAAAAAGCGGTGATTTGGACATCTGGGACGACTCATAGCATTAATTTAGTTGCCAACGGTTTGCTCCCCTCTTTGAATGCAAATGACGAGATTTTAATTAGCCAAGCGGAGCATCATGCTAATTATGTTACTTGGCATGAAACAGCAAAAAAATGCGGCGCGAAAATTAAAGTGCTGCCAATTTCGGATAATTGGCTAATTGATGAAAATGCCTTAATTAAAGCCTTAAATGAGAAAACCAAATTAGTGGCACTCAATTTTGTTTCCAACGTAACGGGAACGGAACAACATATCCAACATTTAATTCGACTAATCCGCCAACATAGCAATGCGCTCGTTTTAGTGGATGCCGCTCAGGCTATTAGTCATATACAGATTGATTTACAGGCATTAGATGCAGATTTTATCGCCTTTTCTGCACACAAAATTTATGCTCCTAACGGCATTGGTGTATTAAGCGGAAAATTGAGCTCGCTTTCCCTATTACAACCGCTTTTTTACGGTGGAAAAATGATTGAGCGCGTATCCCATGAATGTATTACCTTTGCTGATTTGCCTTATCGATTAGAGGCGGGTACACCTAATATTGCTGGTGTGATTGGCTTTGGTGTAGTGTTAGATTGGCTTAAAAAATGGGATTTTCAGGCAGCCGAGGCGCATGCAGTAGCTCTTGCTGAACAAAGCAAAGTGCGGTTAAAAAACTATCCGAACTGTCGCTTATTCAATTCGCCGCAGCCAAGTTCAGTGGTTTGTTTTGTTTTTGATGGTATTGCGGCATCCGATCTTGCTACGCTACTGAGCGAACAAAAAATTGCGTTGCGTGTTGGCGAACATTGCGCCCAACCTTACTTAGCCCGCCTTGGCGAGCGTACCACATTAAGACTTTCTTTTGCGCCTTACAATAGTCCGCAAGATGTGGATGCTTTCTTTGCGGCATTAGATAAATCCCTAGAGTTATTAGCATGCTAGAAAACATTAAACAGGCAAAAAATTGGGAAGAACGTTACCGTTTCATCATTCAAGCCGGTAAACATCTTTCTCAACCTTCTCCAGATGAATTGGCTCAAATGCAATCGATTCAAGGCTGCGAAGCTGGGCTTTGGTTTAAGACCATTCAACAAAATGACGGCACGTTTCAATTTCAAGCTTACAGCGAAGCACGCATTATGAATGGTTTGTTATGGTTGTTGTTGCAAAATATCAATGACCAAACCAGCAACCAATTACAACAATTTAATATTCGTCAATTTTTTGATGAGCTCGGTATTGCCTCTCGCTTAAGTGAAACCCGCTTAAACGGTTTAAAACAAATAGAAGAAATCTTGCACAATCTGTAATTATGTATCTGATCGAACCCTTTTTTAAATTGACCGCCTTAGAAAACGACATTGGCCAACAAAGCCGTTTGCTCAATGCAGTCATCGACCAATGGCGTTATAACGGACAAATTATCGGCCGTGAAATCCCGCTTTATTTAACGGAAGAAGATGCAGAACAAGGTTTTGCGATGCGCGTTATTTGCCCTGAGCAAGATAGCCTTTTTACCCGAAAACAATAATCAATCTGTGAATCAAGCGATGGAACATGCTGAAAAGAGCGGTCTACATTTTCAAGGTTTTCAAATTATTGCAGATGATTTAAATGCAGACAGCACCGCAGAATGCAGCCATCCTGCATGGCAGATGCTTTATACCACACATTTGCAATCTTGCTCGCCATTGCATAGTGGAGATGATTTTTCTCCAATTCCGCTCTATAAACAGCTAAAAAATCAACCGCACTTAAGCCAAGATTTGATTAAATGGCAGGAAAATTGGCAGGCTTGCGATCAGCTGCAAATGAATGGTTCGGTTTTAGAAAAAGAATCGTTAAACGAAATCGCCGAGGTTAATAGCACGCTCAGCAAACATGGACGCCACCTTGCTGCTGAAATTGAAACAGAAAGCGGCATACCGACCTATTATTATTTATACCGTGTCGGTGGGCATTCTTTAAAATCGGAACAGCAACGCTGTTGCCCACAATGTGGTGGTAATTGGGCATTAGAAACACCACTATTTGATGTGATTTACTTTAAATGCGACCAATGTCGATTAGTCTCGAATGTGTCGTGGAATTTTTTATAACGCTTTCGTCATTTAGGAAAACAAATGAACTATCAAGATAAAAGTCTTAAATCTTTAAAACTCGGTCAAGCAACAGAATATGCTACGAATTATGACCGCACTTTGCTACAACCCGTTCCTCGTAAACTCAATCGAGATGGTTTAGGGCATAACTGAACAGCAGCCTTTTACCCAAGGCGCTGATATTTGGACAGCCTATGAAATTTCCTGGTTAAATCAAAAAGGTTTGCCGCAAGTCGCCATTGCTGATGTGGAAATTGATTATCGCAGTGAAAATTTAATTGAATCGAAAAGCTTTAAACTCTATTTAAACAGCTTTAACCAAAGTAAATTTGCTGATTTTGCTAGCGCAGAACGCACTATGCGTGAAGACCTAAGCGCTTGTGCTCAAGGCGAGGTCAAAGTACGTTTACATCCATTATCCCACTATCAAGGACAACGTATTGATACGTTAACGGGCGATTGCATTGACGAACAGGATATTGAAATCCACAGCTACGAATTTGATGCAGACATTTTGCAAAATTGTACGTCCGATAATGTGGTGGAAGAAACCTTAGTCAGCCATTTATTGAAATCTAACTGTCTTATCACCAGTCAGCCAGATTGGGGAACCGTACAAATTCATTATGTGGGTAAACAAATCGATCGTGAAAAACTTCTCCGCTACATTGTGTCTTTCCGTCAACATAATGAGTTTCACGAGCAGTGTGTTGAGCGTATTTTCTGTGATTTGATGCATTATGCCAAACCAGAAAAGCTCACCGTCTATGCGCGTTATACGCGCCGTGGTGGATTGGATATCAATCCATTCCGTTCTAACTTTGAGGACATTCCGCAAAATTTACGCTTGGCAAGACAATAAGTAAAAAGAAAAAGTGCGGTAAAAATTAACCGCACTTTTATTTTATACATGTCGTAAATCATAAGCTTGTTGCAATAACTGACGACTTTCCTGCAAGAATTGATCGGAATACTCCCCAAACCATTCTCTCACCTGATGGAAAGCATCAATAAACCCTTGGCGATCGCCTTTTTCAAAAAATTGTAACGCTTCTTCATACGTTTGCTTCAAGCTTTCAATCACGTCTAAATTTTCTGGCTTATCCATAATAATATCGGCATAAAGTGCCGCATCTTGGGCAAATAGACGACCAATCATGGCTAATTCCAAACGATAAATCGGGGAAGATAGAGCCAATAAATTACTTAAATTGACTGGCTGTTTAGAAAGATGCAGACCATTCGCGAAGGTGGAAAAGTGACGTAATGCTTGAATGTACGTCATATTGTGGTCGTGCTCCGCTGCATCAATTTGATAAATTTTTACACCCCAGATTTGAATTTGCTCTAACAACCATTCATAACGCTCACTAAAGCGCCCATCACAACGCACAACCACTTGTTTTGCCATGCTCGCAATATCGGGACCAAACATTGGATGCAGCCCAACCACTGCCCCTTTATGCACGTCTAACATTTTAGCCAAGGGTGCACGTTTCACGGAGGTGAGATCCGCGAGCAGCATATTTCCCGTTAAATAGGGTTTTAAACGTTCTATTGTTTCTAACGTGTGATCAATCGGTACTGAGACAATAACAACATCCGCATTCGTTAAAATGCGTTCTGCCACATCCCAATCATCTCGGTCTAAAATAGAAATAGGATAACCAGAAGCACGCAAATAGCGGGCAAATAACTGCCCCATTTTTCCGTAACCGCCAACAATAACAATCTTGTTAATGGCTGGATTCAGGGGTTTAAAACCAAATTGATTTTCATTGGAATACGATTCACGCATGAAACGACGCAGCACATCTTCAATAAGCTCTGGAGAAATCCCCGCTTTAGCCGCTTCTTCTCGGCGAGCTTGTAACATCGCTAATTCACGCTCTGGCGCATAAATCGGTAACCCCTTTTCATGCTTTACTTCGCCTACTTGGGTCACCAGTTCGAGGCGTTTAGCAAAAAGTTGAATCAGTTCGCGATCGAGTGCATCAATTTCCTGACGTAAATGGTTAAGGGCATCCATAATTCACCTGTAATATCTTATTTACATAGATTGCAATTAAAAGGTTACAGGTGAGATTACTGGAATTAAAACAGAAAGGCAAATAGTTAGAGAGATTGCGTAATCAAGCGCTGCGGACGAATCACATTGTTATCATCTACAAGAGCTACGCCTAAAAAGATATTCTCGTCAGAAAACAACCGCACTTGACCGTGCAATTTTTGCTTCATTAGCAAATTTGACACGTTGTCCAAAAGCCGATACCTTTACTCTGGTCGGCATCTAACTGTAATGCGGGTAATTTACTGACCGCTGTATCTGTCGGTAAAAGATGTTGATCAAGTTGTGCAAGATCGCCTTGCTCTGCAAGCACCTGTAATGCATCCCATGTCATCATCTTTTCTGTTGGATAATCCGCAACAGCAGTTCGACGTAACACTGTCACATGAGCGCCACAACCCTAACACTTCACCCTAAATCATCCACTAATGTACGGACATAGGTTCCTTTCGAACAATGCACTTCTAAGGTTAGAAAAAGGTGTTTGATACTCAATAAAGTTTAGCTCAAAAAAATCGTGATAGGACGTGCTTCACGTTCCACTGTAATGCCTGCGCGAGCATACTCATACAACGGTTTCCCATTGTGCTTTAACGCAGAAAACATGGTTGGCACTTGCAAAAATATCACCACGGAATTGTTCAAGTGCGGTCAAAAATTTGTGATATTTCCACATTAACAGGACGCGTTTCGACCACTTGTCCTTCTGCATCCGAGGTATCTGTACATTCACCTAATTTTTGCTGTGACCACATAGCGTTTATCTGCATCTAATAAGAATTGGGAAAAACTTTGTGGCTTCACCCTAAACAAATAGGCAGCATACCGGTTGCTAATGGATCGAGTGCACCGGTATGCCCAGCTTTATTCGCTTGGAATACGCGTTTAACTTTTTGCATAATGTCATTAGACGACATGCCTTGTGGCTTATCTAATAAAAATACACCATCAATATCACGCCCACGCTTGCGAGGTCTCGACATTAGTCATTTTCCTCAACGTGTTTTTTTTTCGTCTTCACGTACTACGTTTGTTACTAAATTAGACATACGCATCCCTTCAACTAAGGATTGATCGTAGAAGAAACGAATTTCTGGCACAATGCGTAAAACGCATTGCTTTACCCACTAATGAACGAATATAAGGTGCCGCTTTTTCTAACCCTTTCATGCCTTGTGCAATCGCCACTTCATCATGATCAAACAAAAATGTGACAAACACTTTTGCATAAGCTAAATCGCTTGATACTTCCACATCTGACACGGTTACCATGCCAATACGGGGATCTTTTACTTCCCGTTGTAAAATGATGGCGATTTCTTTTTGTAATTCTTGTGCAACACGATCGCTGCGTTTAAATTCTCTTGCCATAATATTTCTCTTACTAAGTAAGTGTTACCTACATTGATTAGGTTACAAATTATTTCTCTGATTTGGTTTTATTTCTCGAAGAAAAGAACCTATCCCCACGCCAATGAGTACGGCGATAACATTCACCTGGACGTCCGTAACTATAACCTGCACAACGACCGGAATCAAATCTGTAGCAGAATAAATGCTTGCAATCCAAAAACAAAGTTTTACAGCAATGGGGATAATTAGAAATTTCCATTTCTTCAGCCCAAAGCAACCAAAATAGCATTGATAGCCGCCCAACCAAACATTGATTCCATTTTTAGCTCCAATGACAAAAGCGGTCAAAAATACGTTGAATTTTGACCGCTCTTTTTATCGATTAGATTGAACGTTTAATTTCAACGACTTCAAACACTTCGATTTGGTCGCCAACTTTTACGTCATTGTAGTTTTTAACGCCGATACCACATTCCATACCATTACGGACTTCAGCAACGTCATCTTTAAAGCGACGGAGAGATTCCAATTCACCTTCAAAGATTACCACGTTATCACGTAATACGCGGATTGGGTTATTACGTTTTACTACACCTTCGGTCACCATACAACCTGCGATTGCACCGAATTTCGGATGTTTAAACACATCACGCACTTCAGCCAAGCCAATGATTTCTTGTTTGAATTCAGGTTGTAGCATACCGCTCATTGCAGCTTTCACATCATTTAAGAGTTCATAAATGATAGAATAATAACGAAGGTCAATATTTTCTGCTTCGATAATACGACGAGCAGAAGCGTCCGCACGTACGTTAAGCCGACCATAATCGCATTAGAGGCTGCCGCTAAGGTTGCATCAGTTTCAGAAATACCACCTACACCAGAACCCACAACTTTCACTTTCACTTCATCAGTAGAAAGATCTTGTAACGATTGAATAATCGCTTCCACAGAACCCTGTACGTCTGCTTTCACGATGATGTTCAGTTCAGCCACATCACCTTCAGTCATATTACTAAACATATTTTCAAGTTTAGCTTTTTGCTGACGAGCAAGTTTCACTTCACGGAACTTACCTTGACGGTGTAATGCTACTTCACGTGCTTTTTCTCATCACGCACTACGGTTGCTTCATCACCTGCTGCTGGTACGCCAGAAAGACCTAACACCTCAACAGGAATAGATGGACCAGCTTCATCGATTTCTTTACCGTTTTCATCGCGCATTGCACGAACACGGCCATATTCAAAACCACAAAGTACGATATCACCTTTACGTAATGTACCAGATTGAACAAGAATGGTTGCAACTGGACCACGACCTTTATCAAGGTAAGATTCAATCACAACACCGCTTGCCATACCGTCTTTTACAGCCGTTAATTCAAGTACTTCTGATTGAAGTAAGATAGCATCTAATAAATCATCGATACCCATACCTTTCTTCGCAGAAACCGGCACGAATTGTACATCACCACCGAATTTCTCAGAAATCACTTCGTGTTGAAGTAATTCTTGCTCTACGCGATCTGGATTAGCTTCTGGTTTATCAATTTTGTTCACCGCAACCACTAAAGGCGCACCCGCTGCTTTCGCGTGTTGAATCGCTTCAATGGTTTGAGGCATCACACCATCATCTGCTGCAACCACAAGTACGACAATATCCGTTGCTTTCGCACCACGTGCACGCATTGAGGTAAATGCGGCGTGTCCCGGCGTATCTAAGAAAGTAATCATTTTGCCGTCGTCCATTTCTACGTGGTACGCACCAATGTGCTGAGTAATACCACCCGCTTCACCTGCAGCTACTTTCGCTTTACGAATGTAGTCAAGCAATGAAGTTTTACCATGGTCAACGTGACCCATAATGGTCACAACCGGTGCACGAGTTACTTTTTCAGCATTAACATCGCGATCGCCTAATACTTCTTCTTCAAGTTCATTTTCATTGCGAAGAATCACTTTGTGACCTAATTCTTCAGCCACTAATTGCGCTGTTTCTTGGTCAAGCACTTGGTTAATGGTCACCATTTCGCCCATTTTCATCATTGCTTTAATGATTTCAGTCGCTTTGGTTGCCATTTTATTCGCTAATTCTGCAACGGTAATGGTTTCGCCAATAACAACATCCTGTTTCACAACCTGAACAGGTTTTGTGAAAGCTTGCTGCAATGCGGCACCTTTCTTACCATTTTTTTACCTTTACCGAATTTACCGTCTTTTTGATTTTTTTACGGTTAGATTCGCGCTCATTTTTAGTACCTTTTACGTCATCGCGTTCTTTTTTCGCTTTAGCCACTTTATTTTTGCCACGGCCGCGATTTTCGTTACGACGTTCTTCTTCATCTTCTGCTTCTAAAGCATAACGAGAGCTTAAATTATAATCGGTATAATCTTCTGATGCGCTGTCATGTCTTGACGTATCAGCTTCAGCATAACGTTTAGCGTCTTCAGCCGCTTTACGCGCTTGCTCTTCTGCTTTTTGGCGAGCAAGTTCTTCTGCTTTACGACGAAGTTCAGCTTCTTCCGCTTTACGTTTTTCTTTTTCAGGATCAACAGATTTAGGTTTATTTTCAACCGCACTTTGTGCTGGGTTCGCAGCTTTTTCCACTTCAGCCTTAGCTTTTTCGGCTTTCGCTTTTTCAGCAGCTAAACGTGCTTTTTCTTCAGCCGCTTTCTTTTACAGCCGCTTCAGCTTCTTGCTGTGCCTTTTAATTTTGCTGCTTCTTCCGCTTTTTTAGCGGCATCTGTTGGTACAGTACGTTTTTTACGTACTTCAACTTGTACCGCTTTTGCTTTACCGCCAGCAGTAGCACTGCTTACAGTTGTTTTTGTTCTGCGTTGAATACTTAGTTTTTTTGGTGCATTTGCATCCGCATTTTTTACATCTTCAGTCATCATTAAACTCCTTACTCTTCGCTAAACCAGCAAATATTACGAGCAGCCATAATGAAATCAGCGGCTTGCTCTGCGGTTAATTCTTCGATATCAGCTAAATCATCTACACCTTGCTCCGCAAGTTCTTCAAGTGTCGTAATTTGTTTTTCAGCTAATTTAAAGGCAATGTGACGATTCATGCCTTCAAGATTTAATAAGCGATCTTCGATATTCGCTTTTTTCAAGGCTTCTTCTTCTGCCGCAGCGGCTGCAGTAATAGCATCTTTTGCACGACCTTGTAACTCTTCGATAAGATCTTCATCTTCTAAACCATCAATTGCAGTCAGTTCACTCACAGGAACATAAGCCACTTCTTCCAATGAAGTAAAACCTTCATCTACTAAGATTTGAGCAAACTCTTCATCAAGACCTAATTTATCCATAAATAAATTCAATACTTTAATATCTTCCGCTTGATGTTTTTCATTTAATTGTTCAGTGGTCATTACGTTTAATGTCCAACCGGTTAATTGTGTCGCTAAACGTACGTTTTGACCATTACGACCAATTGCTTGTGCTAAATTATCTGCATTTACGGCAATATCCATTGAGTGGTTATCTTCATCCACGATAATTGAAGTCACATCAGCCGGCGCCATTGCATTGATCACATATTGTGCTGGATTATCATCCCAAAGTACGATATCCACACGTTCACCACCTAACTCATTGGTAATCGCTTGAACGCGTGCACCACGCATACCCACACATGCACCAACTGGGTCGATACGTTTATCATTTGATTTCACCGCAATTTTTGCACGAGAACCAGGATCACGGGCGGCACCACGGATTTCAAGCATTTCTTCGCCGATTTCTGGTACTTCAATACGGAATAACTCGATTAACATTTCAGGTTTTGCACGAGTCACAAATAATTGTGCGGTTTTGCTTTCTGGATTCACTTTATAAAGCACACCACGTACACGATCGCCTGGACGGAAATTTTCACGTGGAAGCATATCTTCACGCATAATCACGGCTTCAGCTTTATTGCCTAAATCTAAAATAATGCTTTCACGATTTACTTTTTTCACCGTACCTGTAACAATTTTGCCTTCTTCAGAACGGAATTGCTCAACCACTTTTGCGCGCTCTGCTTCACGAATTTTAGTACTAATTACTTGGCGAGCAGTTTGCATTGCAATACGGTCAAATGCGATAGACTCAATTTGATCTTCGACATAATCACCGATTTGAATATTAGGATCTTCAAATTGTGCTGCTTCTAATGTAATTTCTTTTGTCGGCACTTTGACTTCATCAACAACCAGCCAGCGACGGAATGTATCAAACTCACCTGTTTTAGGATTGATAGATACACGAATATCGGTTTCATAGTCATATTTTTTCTTCGTTGAAAGCGCAATCGCACTTTCTAATGCTTCAAAAATCTTTTCGCGTGGTAATAACTTCTCGTTAGATACTGCTTCAGCAGCTAACAAAATCTCTTTACTCATTTTCCTTTTTCTCCCTTAAAATTTTGCAATTACATTGGCTTTTTGAATGTTGCCAAAAATAAGAACTTGTTCCTGACCATCAACAATAAGTGTCAACATGTCATTTTCAATTTTTTCCAACTTACCTTGCCATTTACGACGGTCTAAAACAGGAATACGTAAATGCACAGCGATATCCTCACCCACATAACGTTGGAATTGTTCAAGCGTAAATAATGGACGATCAAGACCTGGTGATGACACTTCTAGGTTATATTTATCCGCAATTGGATCTTCCACATCTAAAATTGCGCTCACTTGACGACTTACATCAGCACAATCATCAACGCCTACGCCACCTTCTTTATCAATGAATAAACGTACGGTCATAAAACGACCTGCACGTTGGCATTCAATCCCCCAAAGTTCGCAGCCTAAGTCTTCTACTGCACCTTGAAGCATCTCTTGCAATTTTTGTTCTAATGTTGCCAATTTTTGCTCCTAATCTCAAAATTCAGACATAAAAAAAGGGTTAGGTTCGTCAATGAACCTAAGCCCAGTTTCTAAATTTCTCGTACAAAAAAACCCCAAATTTGGGGTTCTTTTTACTGAACTTGTTATTGGTTGCGGGGGCCGGATTTGAACCGACGGCCTTCGGGTTATGAGCCCGACGAGCTACCAAGCTGCTCCACCCCGCGTCCGAAATATGGGGTGTATTATAGTGATCTAAATCAAAAGATCAAGCGATTTCTGCTAATTTTCTTGAAAACCTGAGATGTTTTGACCTCACTTTGCTTTATCTAAAGTGATATTTAGAATCCAAAGCCAGTTCCAAGACCTACTCCAACGCCCACACCATTACTGCCACCACCAGCGCCAACACCAACAGAACAAGCGCTTACCAAAGCACTTAATACAGCCACTAAAAATAATTTTTTCATAGATTTTCCTTTGTTAAATGTTCAAATAACCGGTAAACGGCCAACAGATCCGTTCCTGCAATCAGTTTGAACGGAAGTAAAAGATAATAAAACTACTTAAATTTTTGCACATACGCTAACACATTTGTCTAATAATTAATAGGACTATACATCTTTAATTAGTAACAAGAGTATTTTCTTTTATTAAAGTTTTTATTGTGTCGTGAAAAGATAAGCGATACATTCTACAAAATTTTTATTCTTTTTCAATCAAGGAGAAAAATATGCATTTTTTGAAAAAAGTGCTTACCGTACTAACATTAGGTTTCTGCACGCTATCTGTACAAGCATCCCCTTTTAGCATCAGCGAGCAACAAATTAACCAGTATTTAAGTGAAAAAGGCACGATTAATGACAAACTCGGTATTCCAGGGTTATTTTCCGTGGATTATGCACTGAAAGATTTAGTGACTCAAATTGGGCAAACTGAAAGTAATCGTGTTGAAATGAGTGGTTTGGCTGATACGCTTATTCGTTTATCCGGTAAAACCTATCCGGTTAAATTGCATTTAACCTTTGATGCCGTTCCAGAATATAACGCACAGGAAGGGGCGCTCTATTTAAAAAATCTGCGAATTTTACGCTGGTCTGGCGAACCTAATAGTGTCATGGATCAACTCCAAGACATTATGCCGTTATTAAGCGATGGTGTGGCAGCCTTGTTAAGTCGGATGCCAGTTTATACCTTGGATGAAAGTGATATGAAACAAATGCTGATTAAGAAGTTTGCCAAAGAAATTAAAGTTGAGAAAGGTCGATTAGAATTAATTGGTGGAATGTTTTAAAAATAAGGGCGTATTAAACGCCCTTTTTTATAACTCAATGATAGCTCGCAAACCTTGAATTTGTCCGTTAGATTCAATGTTTTCCAAACGGAAACGATAGTGATGCAATTCTGCTATTCTTGCCACAATAGACAATCCTAGCCCGCTTCCCTTCTCATTTTGTCCTGCTGGACGATAAAAACGCTGTCCTAATTTAGCGAGTTCTTCTGGCGCAACACCACCGCCATTATCTTCAATAAGAATTTTACGAGACTGTAAAATCACACGCACCTGAGTACCTTGAGGACAATATTTAATCGCATTATCCAATAAGTTTCGTAGCATTTGTGTCGCCAATAATGGCTGACCTTGCTTAACGGCAGGATCTCCCTGATGATCAAACTGCAATTCGATTTGGCGTTGCTGTGCACTGAAATACAACTCACCAATAAGTGAAGTTATAATTTCTGACCAATGAATGGGTTCCTGATTATTTAATTCTTTAAGATTATCTAATCGGGAAAGCGTAAGAAGTTGTTCGATTAATTGGGTTGCTCGGTCGATACCTTGGGTTAAATGCGCTAAGGCCGTTTTACGAGTTTGTGCATCATCGCCAGCTAACTGTGCGACTTCTGTTTGAATACGCAATGCCGCTAATGGACTACGTAATTCATGTGCAGCATCAGAAACAAAGCGTCGCTCCCGTTCCAACTGCTCACTGGTACGTGTGAAAAATTGATTTAAGTTTTGGACTAACGGCAAAATCTCTGTTGGCACATCATCAGCTTCTAATAACGATACATCACCAGGGCGACGAGCTTGTACGTTTCGACTCAATCGATTAATCGGTTTTAAGGCTCGATAAATCACCATAAAGGCAACAGCTAATAATATCGGCAAACCGGCAAACCAAATTCCCATTTGGCCAAACACGATTTTATTAACCAACTCTTCGCGATATTCCAACTCTTGACCAACGGCGATCACCAATTCACCATTACCAACAGGCTGCCAATAAATCAGCCATTCATCGTCATCATCTAAAATATATTCTTTACTAAAACCTGTTTTATTTTTGAAAAGAAATTTATCGCCACTATCCCCATCAGTTAATAATCTTTCACCTTTGTTTGAGAATATCGCAAAGGCTAAGGCATCTCTGTCATAATGACGTTTTTGCGCTTTAAATCCACCGCGATGGAAATTGGCATGTTCGTCTAAAAGGACATTTTGCAAATCAGAGGTTGCCAAACGCTCAGCAAAAAAAGCACTTGTTGTGCATTAAACACATCTTTTGGCTTCTTTTTTCACAACATGCCATGCAACAGCTGTCGCAATGCACCACACGAAAAGTGCGGTCACACTCAAACCGATTAATAGTTGTAGACTGAGTCGTTTATTTTTCATTAACTTGTCCTAAGGCATAACCAACGCCATGTACGGTACGAATAAATTGTTTGCCCAATTTTTGACGTAAATTATAAATATGCACGTCCAATGCGCCGCTACTCAATTCTTCATCCCAATTAGAGAGTTTTTCTTCGATAGTCGAACGTGAAAGCACCCGTTCTTTATTTAGCATAAAAAGCTCGAGTAACTTATATTCACGCCCAGTTAATATAATTTCATTGTTATCCAGCCAAGCTTTATGCTGAGCAGGATCGAGTTTTACATTGCCATGCTCAATTTGAGGATTGACTTGTCCGTAACGACGACGAATTAATGCTTGTAATCGCACAACCACTTCTGCCAACGCAAAGGGTTTGCAAAGATAATCATCTGCACCCTGTTGAATGCCTTTGATGCGCTCGTCTAACGTATCACGTGCAGTTAAGATCAACACTGGCACATCTTGATTATTTGAACGCCATTGTTTTAATACATCCAAACCATCCAGTTTAGGCAGGGTTAAATCCAACACCACCGCATCATAAGGTGCACCGATTAAAGCATTTAATCCACTTTGGCCATCGGTAAACCAGTCCACAACAAAACCAGATTTTGACAAACCAATTTGTAACCCATTACCGATTAACGGATCGTCTTCGACTAATAAAACTCGCATAATATTGACCGCACTTTTGTTTTTATCTAAACGAAAAAATGGCGGGCTTTGCCCACCACTTCAAATTATATGAATTATTGCGCTTTTTCAACGCTAATGACTTCAAGCTCTGCTTTTTCAAAAGCTTCATTATCCAATTTACCGTAAACACGGATTTTATCTTGTGGACCGACATTTAAACCATTCCAAACGCGGTTTTTAATTTCCAATTTAATTTGATCTGTACCATCAGTGAAAAGATATTCATCACCATCAATTTGTTGAGTAATGTTACCGACTAAGCTGATCATAGAATTATCTTTTGCAGATAATGCTTGTTTAACAGTAAGTTGTTGACCTTGATCACCACCTTGGAAACCACCTTGTGCAGTGTTGCCATTAAAACCAGCAAATGCCGCTGAAGTCGATAAAGCTAAAAAGGGTTGCTAAAAGCAAATTTTTTTCATTATGTTCTCCTAAATAAAATTAAGCATAAATTAATTCTGTTTCAAACGCGAAAGATTATTCTCTTTGCCGCCTTGTTGATGCTTATTAAACACAACAAATCTTAATGAAATCTTAAGCAACCTTAAGATTTTTTTAAAATTTTTAAAAATCACCAACAAAATCGCTCATTCACCAAGTTATCTTGGCGTTCTTTTTCCCATTTTGCTTTATTTTCAGGATTAGCAAAATAGCGGTCTTGCTCAACTAAACGTGCATCAAGTTTTGCCTCTGCTTCTTTTAATGCTTGTTTTCTATCTTGATGCTTGCTTGGTAATTGAGGTAAAAACACCACCTGATACGGATGATTTTTAGCCCAGTCAATCGCATCTTGTGCCGCCTGACGTTGCTTCTTCAAATCACAGAACGCATACGGATTAACATGCTGCCCCACTAATTGCCCAAATGCTGTGTTATTCGATACCGTCAATTTATCTAAATCCAACACATATAACGCGGTGATTAAACGGTTTTGCCCACGATAAAACCATTTTACTGCTTCATCACGCAAGCCAAAATCATAAGCACGAGCAGAAAGTGCAAACATTGTCATCGGAGAAACAAAATCCACTTTTTCCTCAATAATATTGACCGCACTTTCAAAATCCTTTTGTGTATTTTTCAGTAATAACGCATCAATATCTTTGTTTACATTAATCTGTTCAAGTCGCCCATCTCTGGCATCGTAATAAGGCTTTACATACATATCGATATGCCTAACCGGCTCTTTTGAAATCGAGCTACAAGCCGTTAATAAAAGTGCGGTTGAAATCCACGTTAATTTTAGAAAGGTTCGCATGTTCTTCTCTTATGATGAATATTAGCTAGTTATATTACAACAAAAGAGCCGTGAGTTTTACTTCTCTTTCTTCTATAATGAGCAAAATTTTGTTTTATTTTGTTTAATGAAAATCCATCTTATTCAGCGCCAAATCATCTTAGATTTCGATAACCAAACTTCTCTGCTTAATTTTTTAGAACAACATCAAATTCACCATGAATATCAATGTCGTTCAGGCTATTGTGGTTCTTGCCGCGTGAAGATCAAAAAAAGGCAAGGTTTCCTACGCTGAAGAGCCCCTTGCCTTTATTCAACCCGATGAGATTTTACTCTGTTGTTGTCGGGTGGAAAGTGATTTAGAAATAGAATTATAAATTATTCAAATCCAACACATCTGTCATATCAAACAATCCGTGAGATTGTTTTTCTAGCCATTTACCTGCACGCACTGCGCCATTAGCAAATGTCATACGGCTTGATGCTTTGTGAGCAATTTCAACGCGCTCACCAATATCCGCAAACCAGACACTATGCTCACCCACGACATCTGATGCACGAATGGTAGAGAAACCAATTTCATCACGTTTGCGTTCGCCTGTAATGCCTTCACGACAAAATACGCCATGCGTTTTCAAATCACGACCAAGGGTTTTTGCAATATGTTCTCCCATAGAAAGTGCGGTGCCAGATGGTGCATCTACTTTGTGGCGGTGGTGCGCTTCAATGATTTCGATATCGCAATAATCGCCCATCACTTTGGCGGCTTTTTCTAATAGTTTAAATACCAGATTCACCCCTACGCTAAAGTTTGAGGCAAATACAATGGCAATTTTTTCTGATGCAGCTTGAATTGCGGCTTTACCTGCATCATCGAAACCTGTAGTACCAATTACCATCTTTTTGTTATTAGCGACACAAAATGCGATATGCTCAAGCGTGCCTTCTGGACGCGTGAAATCAATCAGCAAATCAAAGTTGTCTTTTTCTGCATTTAAATCATCTGATACTTTGATACCTAATGTACCAATACCTGCAAGCTCACCAGCATCAGCCCCCACTAAAGAGGAACCTTTACGTTCAAAAGCGGCACCTAATTCAGCCCCTTCTGCATTATGTACGGCTTGAATTAATTGACGCCCCATTCTTCCGCCAGCCCCGGCGATCGCAATTTTTAATGTCATGTTTTGTCCTTTTTTAATCAAATTAAAGCGTGTTGAACGCCACTATAAATTAAATAAATTCCGAAGAAAATAAAAATCAGCCCTGCTGCATTATCAATATAGCGACTATATTGGCTATAAAACTGTTTTGCAACAGAACGCGAAAAAAGCACCGAAATGATGTAGAAATATAAAAAGGTTTCTACGGTAATCACGGCTAGTGCGGTCAAAATTTGTGATGTTTCAGTAATATTCACTAAAACCAGTGACATCACACTACTGAAATAAATCACGACTTTAGCATTAGATAAATTGACCAATAAGCCTTTCATAATGCTCGTTAAAGTCGATTGATTTGATGTATTTGCATTCTGGTTTTCATCAAAAACCGCATTGCTTTTTACTTTTGCCATTTTAATGCCGAGATAAACTAAATACGATCCACCAAGCATCATCACTATGCCTTGAATAATTGGCATCGTGGCAAAAATAATGGCAAGTCCTAAAACAGCAGCCGTTGCCCAAATTAATACACCTATGGTAATTCCAATCACGCCACCAATGGCTTCTCGACGAGAGCTCATGGCAGAAATTCGGCTGACATAGAAAAAATCTGGACCTGGCGAAAGTAAACCCACAAGGTGAATAATCATCAAATTTAGCATGGCAAGCCTACAATACGTAATATCGCTATCACGATAACCGCATAGACTGCCGCCAAAACATCATCCACCATAATCCCAAAACCACTTTCCAGTTTTTGGTCAAAATAACGGATTGGATAAGGTTTTAAAATATCGAAGAAACGAAACAATACAAAGGCAATCACAATCCAAGGTAACGATAAGGTTGGAATCGCCGCTAACACCATAAATACCCCAACAAATTCATCCCAAACAATGGAACCGTGATCATGAACACCCATATCATCTGCGGTTTTTTGACACAAATAACAGCCTAGCACAAAGCAAAGTGCGGTCAAAATTAAGAAGATTTTTAGTCCAACACAGGCTAATAATACGGAGCCTAAAATTGTTCCGGCTAAACTTCCCCATGTACCCGGTGCTGGACGAATGAGTCCTGAACCAAAACCTAATGCAAGTAAATGAACTGGATTTTTTAAGCTGACTCTATCAAGTGGTGAACTCTTCATTATTTATCCTTAAAATGATCGAAACCAGACGGCGCTTGGTAATTGATTACTTGCCCATCTTTTAAAAAAGTAATCTGATTGCTATTTTGCGGAACAATTTTTCCGATACAGGTACAAGGTACATTCAACGATTGAGATAACTTCTCAATCTCAGATTTTTTATTTGCTGGAACCGTAAAGCAAAGCTCATAATCTTCCCCGCCACTTAATGCAAACGCTTCTGCTTTTTCTAAGCTATATGTTTTTTTGAGTGATGTAGATAACGGCAAGAAGGATAAATCAATCTCCGCAGAACATTGGCTTCTCGTTAAAATATGTCCTAAATCAGCGACAAGACCATCTGAAATATCAATGCATGAATGCGCTACATTCACTAATGCTTGACCTAATTCAACACGTGGTGTTGGATGAAAATGGCGTTTTACTAAAAATTCATCATCAAAATCGACCGCACTTTTACCCTGTAAGATCCCATTTAAACCCGCCGCGCTATCACCTAACGTGCGCGATACATAAATTAAATCTCCAATCTTCGCATTATGTCGGAATAAAGCCTTTCCTTTTGGTACGAAACCTTGTGCCGTAATAGTTACAGAGAGTGGGCCTTTTGTTGTATCGCCACCAATTAACGTCACATCATATTGATTTAATGTATCAAACAGACTTTGACTAAATTGGCTTAGCCAGTTTTCATCAACTTCAGGTAATGTCAGTGCAAGCGAAATCCAAGCAGGTTTAGCGCCCATAGCAGCTAAATCACTTAGATTTGTCGCGATAGCTTTATAAGCTAAATCTTTTGGAGAAATGGAAGATAAAAAATGCGTGCCCTCAACCATTGTATCGGTGGTAATCGCAAGCTGATAGCCTTCTGGAACATGAGTGATCGCACAATCATCCCCAATACTGAAATCAACAAAGCGTTGATTGCCTTTTTGTATTGAGAAATATCGCCCTATAAGATCAAATTCACCCGTACTCATTTTATCTGCGCACCAAAAAACAAAGGGCAGACATTTGTCTACCCTACATTTGAATAATTATTTGCGACCTAATGCAGGAGCGACTTTATCCAATACACCATTAATGTATTTATGGCTTTCATCTGCACCAAACACTTTCGCCACTTCAATCGCCTCGTTAATCGCCACTTTATAAGGCACATCTGGCTCAAATTGAAGTTCGTAAACCGCTAAACGTAAAATCGCTTTTTCAATCGGATCTAATTCATCCAATGTGCGATCTAAATAATGGCTCATTGAAAATCAACGGTTTCTACATTCGCAACGGTTTGACGGAAAAGGCGGCTAAAATAAGGTTTATCCACGCCTTTTAAATCTTGATCTACAACGAAAGTAAGTTCCACTTGTTCTGGTGCATTACCAGAGAGTGCCCAAGAATATAATGCTTGAACCGCACATTCTCTCGCTCTACGACGTGGCGATACTTTTTTTACAGGTTCTTTTTTCTCTGTCATTTGAATTATGCCGCATCAATTTGTTGTAAAAGATTTACCATTTCAAGTGCAGTTAATGCTGCTTCTGCACCTTTATTACCTGCTTTAGTACCTGCACGCTCGATAGCTTGTTCAATGTTTTCAGTCGTTAAAACACCGAATGCCACTGGGATTTCAGCTTGCATTGCTACTTGACCTAAACCGCTGCTTGCTTCGCCAGCCACATATTCAAAGTGAGCGGTACCACCACGGATTACCGTACCTAGTGCGACGATTGCATCAAATTTTTTGCTTTCAGCTAAACGACGTGCTACTAATGGAAGTTCATACGCACCTGGTGCACGAACGATTGTGATATTCTCATCTTTCACTTGGCCGATACGTTTTAATGCATCTACCGCACCTTCTAATAAACTTTCATTAATAAAACTGTTAAAACGAGCAATCACCACTGCGATTTTAGCATTTGGCGCAGCTACCGCACCTTCTAAAACTTTCATACTTTTTCCTAATCTGAATGAACAATAAATTTGACGGTGGATTTTAGCATAAAAAGAAACCCTGTGGAAATAATCCGACAGGGTTTTCTATGAGTGGAAAAGAACTTACTTCTCGAGTTTTAACGGTTCAATTTTCCAGATGTTTTTCGCATATTCAAGAATCGTACGGTCTGATGAGAAGAAGCCCATATTCACCATATTTTGAATAGTACTTGCTATCCATGCATCACGATCTTGATATTTTTTATCTACCGCTTTTTGCGCTTCCACATAACTGCGGAAATCAGCAAAGGATTGATAATAATCGTGGTATTGTAAACCTTGAATGAGAGAATGATAACGGTTCGGTTCTTCCGGTGAGAAATCACCACGAATGATTTGGTCAATGACTTCACGTAACTGCTCGTCATTTTGATAATAATCAAACGGGCGATAACCTTCGCGACGTAATGCTTCCACTTGTTCAACCGTATTACCAAAGATAAAGATATGATCCTTACCAACATTATCTAAAATCTCAACGTTCGCACCATCAAGTGTACCCAATGTTAACGCACCATTTAAGGCGAACTTCATGTTACTGGTACCTGATGCTTCTGTTCCTGAAAGAGAGATTTGCTCAGAAATATCTGCAGCAGGAATGATCAATTGTGCAAGACTTACGCTGTAGTTCGGGATAAATACAACTTTTAAACGACCTTTTAAGCGCTCATCGTTATTGATGACATTCGCGACATCGTTAATTAAACGAATGGTTTGTTTTGCCGCATAGTAAGCCGAAGCCGCTTTACCCGCTAAAATAAATACGCGTGGCTGCCAATCTTTTTCTGGGTGTGCCAACATTTCGTTATAACGAGCGATAATGTGTAACACATTAAGCATTTGACGTTTGTATTCGTGAATACGTTTTACTTGAACGTCAAATAATGCGTGTGGATCTAAATCGATGTTAAGTGTTTTCTTCACATATTGTGCTAATTTCACTTTGTTATCGTATTTGATATCTGCGACAGCACGCTTAAATTCACCTTTATCAGCAAACGCTTTAAGTTTTTCAATTTGGCTTAAATCGCAACGCCATTCAGAACCAATATATTGATCAAATAAAGCCGCTAATTTCGGGTTTGCTACTGCAAGCCAACGACGTGGTGTAATACCGTTTGTCACATTGGTGAAACGTTCTGGATAGATACGCGCAAAATCAGCAAAGGTTGAAGAAACCATGAGATCTGAGTGAATTGCTGCGACACCGTTCACTTTATGCGAACCAACAACAGATAACCAGCCCATACGAACTTTACGTTGATGCCCTTCCTCGATAAGTGATACACGACGGATAAATTCCATATCAGTTGTGACATAAGTTTTCACATACTCAAGGAAATGATCATTGATTTCAAAAATCATCTGTAAGTGACGAGGTAAGATTTTCGCCATCATTTCTACTGGCCAGGTTTCTAATGCTTCTGACATTAAAGTATGGCAAGTATAAGAGAAGATACGACGAGTCACATCCCAAGCATTTTGCCATGAGTAACCGTGTAAATCGATTAAGATGCGCATTAACTCAGGAATCGCTAATGTTGGGTGAGTATCATTCAAGTGGATCGCGACTTTATCCGCTAAGTTATCTAACGTGCCATGTGTTCTGAAATGACGACGAAGAATATCTTGTAAAGAAGCTGATACTAAGAAGTATTCTTGACGTAAACGTAATTCACGACCATTCCAGGTAGAATCATCCGGATAAAGGACACGAGAAAGGTTTTGGTTAGCTGAACGCGTTGCAACTGCTGCTAAGTGATCACCACGGTTAAACTCGGCTAAATCAAACACCTCACCACCATGAGCAGACCATAAACGCAACGTTGATGCTGAATCATTTTTATAGCCAGGAATCATTTGGTCGTATGCAAGTGCGGTCACTTTTTCAGCCGGATTCCAAATACATTTTTTTGCCTTCAAAAATAAATATGACCACCAAAATCAATACTGAAACGTTTTGATGGACGCATAAATTCCCAAGGTGCACCTTTTTCTAACCAATCATCCGGGCGCTCAACTTGTTGACAATTTTCAATTTTTTGACGGAACATACCGTATTCATAACGAATACCGTAACCCATTGCTGGAATCGCTAATGTTGCAAGTGAGTCCATAAAACAAGCAGCAAGACGACCTAAACCACCATTACCTAAACCAGGATCCACTTCTTTTTCAATAATCTCTTCTAAATCAACATTTAATTCAGCCAAAGCTTTTTGTGCCACATCATAAATGCCTTCTGCGATCATTGCATTAGAAAGTGTACGGCCGATTAAGAATTCCATAGAAAGATAATAAACACGGCGAGTTTCTTCTGCACGAGATTGGCGTGCAGTCGTAATCCAACCTTCTGTCACTAAATCACGTACCGCATGAAGGGTCGCATTTAACCAGTCACGTTGACTCGCCTCTTTTGGTGAACGACCGATTAAGAAAATTAATTTATAAACAATTGCTTTTTTTACGCCTTCAACATCAACGCTAGGTCGATTATAAAGAAATGGCGAATCAAAATTGTCCATGATCATAGAAAGTAAAACCTCAATTAAAAAAACCGCGCAAATTTTAAGCTTTTTTAGGAAAAAAACAACAAAAATCCCCCTTCAAAGGCGATTATTTTTGAAGGGAGAGTCAATCCATTAAATTATTGGTTTAAAATGCTTAAATAGAGTTGCTCATATTGAGCGGCGGCATTTTTCCAACTAAAGTCCTGTGCCATGGCGTTATTACGAACCATCGCCCAAACACGTTGTTTTTGCCATAATGCAAAAGCATGTTGGATAGCGTTTCGTAAATCATCAGCTTCGGCTTTTTGGAATACAAAGCCTGTTGCAGTACGCTCTTTAATGGTTTCGCTTGTACTGTTCGTGACAGTATCGGCTAATCCTCCTGTTGCGCGAACAAGCGGCAATGTGCCATATTGCAAGCCATACAATTGAGTTAATCCACAAGGTTCAAAACGGCTTGGTACTAAAATGACATCACCACCCGCAACCATTAAATGTGAAAGCGCTTCATCATAGCCAATTTTTACTGCAATATGTTCTGGGTAACGTTGTGCTAATTGGCAAATTCCCTCTTCTAAATGTTTAGCACCGGAACCGAGAATCGCTAATTGACCACCTTGTTTCACAATTTCATCCGCTGTCGCAATCAGTAAATCTACGCCTTTTCTGTTCTGTTAAGCGAGTCACCATCACAAATAAGAGTGCATCTGGCTGTTGTGGTAAATTGAAATAAGCTTGTAAATCGGCTTTATTTTTTTCTTCTTACCCTGCGATAGATTTCAATTTATAGTGATGCTGAATATATGCATCACAGCTTGGATGCCAAATTTCTTGATCCACGCCATTTAAAATTCCCACCAACTTACCTGACTTCACGTAAGCCCGTTAGTAAGCCTTGCAAGCCATAAGCAAAGTCCGGTGTAGTAATTTCTTTCGCGTAAGTAGGACTCACTGCTGTTACCATATCAGAATAATAGAGACCAGCTTTCAAATAGGAAATTTGACCAAATAACTCTAAACCATCAACATGGAACATGCCTTCCGGTAAGCTAATTTCATATAGGTGACGATGTGCGAATTGTCCTTGATAAGCAAGATTATGAATCGTAAATACTGATTTTGCTGGACGACCTTTATTGAAGAGATAAGCTGCCGCTAAACCTGCATGCCAATCGTGCGCATGCACCACTTCAGCTCGCCACCAACTATCTAAACCCGTGGCAAGCTCTGCGCCCACCCAGCCTAATAAAGCAAAACGCTTATAGTTATCGGCATAATCATTGTAATCTGTATCGTGATAAGGGTTCCCTTCTCGCCAATAAAGATGTGGTGCATCAATCAGATAAATTCCTACGCCATTGTATTCGCCATAACGTAATACAACATGACCTGCAAAATTATCAAATTCTGTCACAACATGCGTGTTCTCAATGCCCGCTGAAATTTTTGGATAAGCTGGCAATAAAATACGTGTATCAATACCAATTTCTTTTTGAGCAAAAGGTAGTGCCCCTAAAACATCAGCGAGCCCGCCGGTTTTTAATAAGGGATACAACTCCGAGCAAACATGTAAAACTCTCATAATTTTCCTTTTATACTTAAAATTGTGCTGTCACGAATAACAGCACAATCTTTTTAGTCCACTTAAAATACTGTCAAAATTGACCGCACTTTAATCCAAATGTTCTTCGTTATCGACTTCTTCACCCTGCAATCTTTTTCAACATTGCTGATGTAACAAGTACAACTTTACCGGTAGAACTTACACGGAAACGTTTACTGTCTAGGGCTTTATCCACACCGATTTCCATACCATCTGGAATAATACAATGACGATCAATAATACAATCTTTCAACGTACAATTTTTACCAATGTGTACTTGCGGTAACACGACGCAGTGATCAACAGAAGAGTCCTTCATTAATTTTGAATTCTGTCAAACAACACTGAGTTACTGATTGATGCATCGGTAATCACGCAACCACCACCGATAAGGGAGTTATCCACCGGTTTGACATTCGCTTTTTTATAGAAGAATTTAGATGGGTAAGCCTGTACTGGATTACCACGAATTGGCCAGCTTTGATCGTAAATATCTAATTGTGGATTTTCTGAAACTAAGTCGATATTAGATTGCCAGAAACTATCAAGTGTACCCACATCACGCCAGTAAATCTCACCTTCAGTATTTCTGCCCATGCAAGAACGGCTGAATGGATGTGCATAAAGCACGCCTTCTTCCAAGCATTTTGGCAAGACATCTTTACCAAAGTCATGAGATGTGCAAGGTGTATTCACTTCTCTATCAAGCATTTTATAGAGATACTCTGCATCAAAGACATAAATTCCCATCGATGCTAATGAAATGTCTGGTTTACCAACCATCGCTGGTGGATCTTTTGGTTTTTCAACGAAGGCTTTCACTTTAAGATTTTCGTTTACTGCCATCACACCAAATTCACTTGCTTCAGAACGAGGTACTTCAATACAACCCACCGTACATTTTGCTCCACTTCTCACGTGATCCATCAACATAACACTGTAATCTTGTTTATAGATATGGTCACCTGCAAGAATCAAAATGTATTTCGGACGATAGTGATTGCGAATAATCGCCATGTTTTGATACACCGCATCCGCTGTACCACGGTACCAAGTGGAGTCATCAATTTGTTGGCGAGCCGGTAACATATCAACGAATTCACCGCGCTCTTGCGGTAAGAATGACCAACCAGTTTGTAAGTGGCGTAACAAAGAGTGAGCAGCATACTGAGTCACGACACCGATGCGATTAAGACCGGAGTTAATACAGTTGGAAAGCGCAAAGTCAATAATGCGACGATTACCGCCGAAATATAATGCAGGTTTCGCACGTTTATCTGTTAATTCATGTAAACGAGAACCACGACCACCGGCTAAAATAAGCACTAAAGTATCTTTAACCAATTCATATTTATTAAGATCACTTTTCATAACAAACTCCATAGTTTTAATCCTCCATATGTTCCAACACTTCAAATGCCACACCACTCACATCACATTGTTGAATCACTCTGTTTCCAATTTCTGCAATCTTTTTCCATCTTCCATTTGGTAAATAAAAAGATTGCGCTTCAGTTTTTGCATTAATTAAGAAAAGGTAGCGACCATCCAACATCACTTGTAAGGCTTTTCTTTCCCGATTATGCCAATCGTCTAGGGTCATCGGGCTTCCACCACAATTCAACCACGCGACATTTTCATCCGACCACCAAGCGTCCTGCTGCAAACTTTGAATTTTTTTTCGTAATGCAATGGTTTGCTTGGTAAAGTCAAATAAGGTTTGGTTAAAATCATCCCACTTTAACCACGTAATTTCGTTATCTTGGCAATAGGCATTGTTATTGCCATATTGGCTGTTGCCGAACTCATCTCCGGCAAGCAGCATAGGTACACCATTTGCCAGTAATAAAGAGCCTAATAAGCCTTTTTCTGATAAAATACGGTTATTTTCGACCGCACTTTGCCATTCATCTGCTAAATCCAGTTGAGAACCTTCAATTCCATGATTGTAGCTATAGTTTTCATTCCGTCCATCACGGTTCTCTTCACCGTTAGCTTCATTATGTTTATGGTTATAGCTCACTAAATCTCGCAACGTAAAACCATCATGGGCTGTAATAAAGTTCAAGCTGCCATGTGGTAATCGACCTTCGCGATTAAAGATATCGCTAGACCCCGCAAAACGCTCTGCAAATGCCCCCACTTCACCACTTTGCCATAACCAAAAACGGCACATATCATCACGGAAACGATCATTCCATTGAGAGAAATAAGCGGAGAAATACCCAACTTGATAACCGTAATGACCAATGTCCCAAGGCTCTGCGATTAATTTAATTTGTTGTAGAACGTCATCCTGTTCCATTTCCGCAAACAATTGTGCATTCGGATTGAAATCAGGTGTTTCACGACCAAGCACGGTGGCTAAATCAAAACGGAATCCATCCACATGGCATTCTAGTTACCCAATAACGTAAGCAATCTAATACCCATTTTCGAGTGACATCATTGGCGAGATTGAGCATATTGCCACAGCCTGTCCAGTTGATGTAATCACCATGCTCGTTTTGCCAGTAGTAGGTTTTGTCATCAATACCACGCTGGCAAAATGTTGGAAACATTTTTTCAGATTCAGCCGTATGGTTAAATACGACATCTAAAATCACTTCAATGCCCGCTTGATGCAAGGCTTTTACCATGCTCTTAAACTCATTCAAAGGCTGTTTTTGATCCGCCGCATAACTTGGTTCTAAAGCAAACATGGCTAGTGGATTGTAGCCCCAATAATTACGTAATCCTTTTTCTTGCAAATGTGGTTCATCAATGAAGAAATTCACTGGAAGCAATTCAAGGCTGGTAATACCCAATGATTTAAAATAAGCAATATTTTCAGGGTGTGCTAAAGCCGCATAAGTCCCCCGAATATTTTCTGGAATACGTGAGTTTAATTGGCTAAATCCTTTAACATTCAGTTCATACACAATGGTTTGAGCCCAAGGAATAGACGGCTTACAATCCCCTGACCAATCAAAACGCTCATCCACAATACGACCTTTAGGCGCAACTGATGCATTATCTCGTTCATCATTTAACAAGAAAATTGAGCGGGCTTCTGATGAACTCAAATCTGGTTTATGAGTGACCGCTTTCGCATAAGGATCAAGCATTAACTTTTGCGGATTGGCTAAAGTGCGGTCATTTTTGCCTGTGATTCTAAAAGCATACTCATCATTCAGCTCAACGCCTTCAATTGCCACATGCCAAATATCATCGGTTCTGCTCATGGCAAAACGGCTTTCTTTCCCATCACGGAATAAGCAAAGTTCAATAGCATCCGCCGCACTAGAAAACAGGGCAAAATTCGAAATTTTTAGGCCGTTTTCCCGCGTTTGCGAATATCCTATTGGGGAAGGTTTGCCATTGTTATAAATACTAAACATCGTGTTCTTCGCTATTGTTATGCTTTATATTTTAAATAGATCGTTGCGAGTGGCGGAATGGTCACGCTAATCGAACTATCACGTCCGTGACTTGCGATCTCTTCGCTTTCTACCAAGCCGAAATTACCTACATTTGAACCTTGATAATACATTGAGTCAGTATTCAAAATTTCTTCGTATTCCCCAGCAACATTTACACCGATACGGTAACCTTCGCGTGGCACAGGTGTGAAGTTACTGATCACGATAATGCGTTCGCCATTACTGCTTTTACGTTCAAAAGCAAAGACCGAATTTTCCGCATCATCTACTACTAACCAATCAAAACCTTCAGGTTCGCCATCTAATTCAAAGAGCGGTGCATTTTTTTGATAAATTCCGTTCAAATCTTTGACTAATTGCAAGACACCTTTATGCCATGGGCCGCCATGATTTTCATCAAGTAAGAACCAATCCAAACTTTCTTCATAATTCCATTCACGACCCTTGAGCAAATTCATTACCCATGAATAACAATTTCTTGCCTGGATAGCCCCACATATAACCGTAATAGGCACGTAAATTCGCGAATTTTTGCCATGCATCACCAGGCATTTTGCCGAGTAACGAACATTTGCCGTGTACGACTTCATCGTGAGAAAGCGGTAATATAAAGTTTTCGCTGTATTGATAAATCATCCCGAAGGTCATTTTGTCGTGATGATAACGACGATAAACGGGATCGAGTTGCATATAACTTAGGGTGTCATTCATCCAGCCCATGTTCCATTTGAAATTAAATCCAAGCCCGCCATTTTCTGTCGGATGGGTTACGCCACCGAAAAGAAGTCGATTCTTCCGCAATCGAAATAGCACCTGATCATTTCAGAATGGATTTTCCAGTTGGTATGTTTTAAGAACTCAATGGCTTCTAAATTTTCACGACCGCCATATTGATTCGGGATCCATTCACCTTCAGCACGGCTGTAATCGCGATAAATCATTGACGCTACCGCATCCACACGAATACCATCCACACCAAAGCGTTCTAGCCAATACAGTGCATTACTGGATAAGAAGTTTTTCACTTCATTACGGCCATAGTTATAAATCAAAGTATTCCAGTCTTGATGATAGCCTTCACGAGGATCTGCGTGCTCATATAAGGCTGTACCATCAAATGCCACTAAACCATGAGTATCACTTGGGAAATGTCCTGGCACCCAGTCTAAAAATCACATTAATGCCCTGCTTTGTGTGCTTTTTTTCGACTAAGCGTTTAAAGCCTTCAGGTGTACCAAAACGGCTAGTTGGAGAATACAGACCAATCGGTTGATAACCCCAAGAGCCATCAAATGGGAATTCAGAAATTGGTAAAAACTCAATATGGGTAAAGCCCATATGTTTTACATAAGGAATAAGCTCATCGGCAATTTGGTCGTAATCAAGCCAGAAATTATTTTTCTAAATTACGGCGCCATGATCCCAAATGTACTTCGTAGATAGAAATAGGTTGGTTACGTTGGTTCGCCTTACGACGCTCCTCTGTCATTTCTACCACATCTGGCAACATGCTGATTTCTGACGCAGTATCCGGACGTAATTCAGAGCTAAATGCATAAGGGTCGGCTTTTAAACGAAGGTTGCCATAGCAATCAATTAATTCAAATTTATAGCGTTGACCAAGGCTAGCTTTTGGTAAGAATAATTCCCACACACCACTTGCTGGATGGAAGCGCATTGGATGACGACGACCATCCCAATAGTTGAAATCACCAACCAACGAAACACGTTTAGCATTCGGAGCCCATACACGGAAATTCACACCTGGCACACCATCACATTCGGTAAAGTGTGCACCTAATACTTCATACGGACGTAATAACGAACCTTCAGCCAACAGCCATTGGTCTAAATCATTAATCATTGGATGGAAACGGTAAGGATCTTCAATAAGATGCACATCTGATCCCCAATACACTTTAAATTGATAAGCAAAAAAGTGGTTCACATTTGGCACAATAGCGGAGAAAAAGCCACGCTCATCCACTCTTTCTAAAGCAACCACCATGGATTGAGTTTCTTTATCAATCACTTCGACTTTATCTGCATCAGGTAATAAAGCGCGGATCTCAATACCATTGTGGGTTTCATGCATGCCTAATACTGCAAAAGGATCGGCCTGTTTGCCATCAAAAAATGAATTGATTACTGATTGGGCGACTAATTTCGTCATTACATACTCCTTTATGCTTTGCGAGCTTGATTAATTTGAGCAAAAAATGTCTTTAAGTTTTCGTCATTAAAAATCAGCTCTAAGGATTGTCCGAGTTTCTTCTGCCAGTTTGGATATTCTGTTGAAGTCCCCGGCAGATTGAATGAAATTTCTTGTCCGATTAAGTTCTCTAATTGAACACCAATTAAAGCGCTTTGACTGTTGGCCAAATAGCGATGAATTTGGCGGTTAAGATTATCGTGCATCGCCATACTTAAAGCGTCACCGTGATAATCTGGTGGTAAATAGCCGTCACGATGTAAACTATCAATCATGGCTTGTTTATCAATGACCCGTTGATCATATTTTTCTTTTAGTACATCGCCTTTTAAAATATTGAGTTCATCAAACAACGCTAAATCACGACAATGCCAGAAACTTTGCAAGGAAGGCACATCATGTGTACCAATCGTCGCATAAGCATGACGTGGGAATTCATTCGCATGTGGATATTGGCGATTACGTTGAGCAAAATACAACACAAAATACGAGAAAATTCGAAACTCGTTTAATTTCCACCGCACTTCATCTGGCACTGTACCTAAATCTTCACCGATGATGAGGCATTGATTGCATTGGCTTTCAATGGCTAGAATTGCCATCAACTCATCAAACGGATAATGCACATAAAGGCCATCAGCCGCTGTTTTGCCTTCAGGAATTAACCATAAGCGGAACAATCCCATTACGTGATCAATACGTAAAATACCAAAATGCTGCATATTCGCACGAAGCATCGTAATCACTGCGGCAAAGCCTGTGGCTTTTAATTGGCTTGGATTGTAAGGTGGTAAATTCCAGTTTTGACCGACTGGACCAAGAGGATCCGGTGGTGCACCTACCGAGGCTTTCACGCAATAAAGCTCTGGTTGCGACCACACATCTACACTACCGCGTGAGCTATTCACAGCCAAATCACCATAGATACCTAAACGCATGCCTACTTTTTGGCAAAGATGTTTTAGGTCATTCAATTGTTGTTCAGTTAGCCATTGCAACCAGGCGAAAAAGTCAATTTCCGATTTATATTGTTTAATTAATGCTTTACGTTTTGCAACTGTGAGATGTTGCCATTCTTCACGCCAACCTAACCAACCAATAGTATTTTCTTCAGCTTGTTGATCAGCATGTTCAATTTTGTCTAAAACATTAAACAAGCCTTGTAAAACCAATGCCTCGCCTTGCTCTTTTTGATAAGCCTCAAACGCTTCACGACGTTTGATAATTGCGGCAGATTTACTGCGTTGACTAAAGGCAAAAAGTTGTTCAAGTGCGGTTAGTTTTAATTCAGTTACTGCACTGTAATTTACCGTATCTTGATCACGTAAAGATTGAATTAAGTTGGCGATATCCGCAGAGTTAACCCAATTTTGTACCGATTTTGCCAATTTAAATTCTGGCAATGCCGTTACATCAAGATAAATAAAGTTCAACCAACGACGAGAAGAAGAGCTATAAGGACTCGCCCATTCTGGTACAGATGGATAAAGTAAATGTAACGATTAATCCCGACAAAATCCGCGCCATGCTCAGCACTTTTCTCAATCAAATACGCTAAATCTGAAAAGTCACCAATACCCCAGTTATGTTTTGAACGTAAGCTATAAAGCTGAACATTCACACCCCAGGCTTTTTGTTGTTCTAATAAAGGCGGTTGATACGCTGTTCTTGGTGAAACCAAAATTTGAACCGAGAAAGTTTGTTGGGCGATAAAAATCACCAAACGATAATAGCCAAAAGGCAAAGCAGGCAACGAAAGTGCGGTTGAATATGGAATTGTTTTTTCAAACTGAATTTGGTTTTGCTCGTCGAGCAATTGATAACGCAAAGAAGCATCAGGAGGAGAAGAAAACGCGGTTAAATCATACTGAATCGGTTCGTTTTCAAAGGCACATATTACATCTTGGAACAGTTGATTTTGACCAGTATTCGGCGGAAATTGCAACTGCTCGATAAAATAATCAATAGAGCTTGGCGATGCATAAATTAAATGCCCGTCAATATCATAATGGGAAAGTGAAATGCCAAGTTTTTCAGCGGATTGTTTAATGGATGAGGTCATTTGCATACACCTGATAATATATCTACATAATACTTATTAAGTATTATAGGTAAGCACAGTTGAAATACAATTGCCAATCTAGCAAATTGTGACCTAAATCAAAAAACGAAGTTTGAAGAGAATAAAAAAGCACCTAAATCAGAATTATTCGGTTTCAATGACAAATTCAAACCAATCAATGACATCTTCTTCATGCACGCCATCTTGAATTAAAACACCTGCTTTTTTCAACAGAATCAGGATCGCCACTGACTAATGGATGCCATTCGGGCAAAGCTTTCTCCCTCATACAATAAACGATACGCACAGGTATTCGGCAACCAACCAAAATCAGGCAAATTCTTTTTGGTTAATTTCGTGCAATCACTTTCGATTTTAAAACGTTCAGAATAATTACGACACTTTCCTGTTTCTACATCTAATAGATTGCAAGCAATACGCGTGTAGTAAAGTTTTTCTCGCTTGCCTCGCCCTTGAATGTATTTTCGATAACAGCATTTTCCGCAGCCATCACATAAGGCTTCCCATTCGGATTCCGTCATTTCAAGGAGCGATTTTTTTTGCCAAAAATGAGATTCAAATTGCATAGTGAAACCAATAAAAAAGTGCGGTCAAAATTTACGTGATTTTTGACCGCACTTTGTTGTTTAGAATTAGAAGCCTTCTTTTAAGCTTACCGTTAAGTTAAACACTAAGTGCTCTGGGCGGCTATCTTTGTTATCCGCACAGAAATAACCTTCGCGTTCAAATTGGTAACCTTTTTCTGGTTCCGCATTTGCGAGGCTTTGTTCTACAAAACCGTGTTTTACCACTAAAGAGGTTGGATTTAACACGCTTTCGATCTCTTCTGCTGCACCTGGGTTTGGTACGGTGAAAAGACGCTCGTATAAACGGAACTCTGCTGGGTGATTATGCACTGCAGATACCCAGTGAATTACCCCTTTTACTTTGCGACCATCTGCTGGATTCTTACCTAACGTTTCTGGATCGTAAGTACAGAAGATTGTAGTGATTTCTCCATTTACATCTTTTTCGACACGTTCAGCTTTAATCACGTAAGCGTTACGTAAACGCACTTCTTTACCTAGCACTAAACGTTTATATTGTTTGTTTGCTTCTTCACGGAAGTCTGCACGATCAATATAAAGCTCTTTCGTAAACGGTAATTGACGCTCACCTAATTCAGGACGATTCGGGTGATTTGGTGCCGTTAAGGTTTCTTCACCTTCAAAGTTTTCAATCACTACGCGAACAGGATCAATCACCGCCATTGCGCGTGGTGCATTTTCGTTTAAATCTTCACGAATACACGCTTCAAGTGCAGAATACTCTACAACGTTATCTTGTTTAGTCACACCGATACGACGGCAGAAATTCACGTAATGAAGCCGGTGTATAACCACGACGACGTAAACCTGAAATCGTTGGCATACGCGGATCGTTCCAACCATCCACAATGCCTTCATTCACTAATTTTCAATAATTTACGTTTAGACGTTAACGTGCCTTCTAAATTCAAACGTGAGAATTCATATTGATGCGGTAATGGACGTTCAATACTAATATTATCCAACACCCAGTCATATAAACGACGGTTGTCTTGGAATTCTAATGTACATAGAGAGTGTGTAATACGCTCAATCGCATCAGAGATACAGTGAGTAAAATCGTACATTGGGTAAATGCACCATTTGTCACCGGTTTGGTGATGGCTCGCAAATTTAATACGATAAAGCACAGGGTCACGCATGACCATAAATGGTGAAGCCATGTCGATTTTTGCACGAAGACTTAATGTACCTTCAGCAAACTCACCGTTTTTCATTCTTTCGAATAACGCGAGGTTTTCTTCTACGCTACGATCACGATATGGGCTGTTTTTACCTGGCTCGGTTAAGGTACCGCGATACTCACGCATTTCATCTGGAGAAAGTTCATCCACATACGCTAAACCTTTTTCGATTAACTCAATCGCATAGCCATAAAGTGCATCGAAGTAATCTGACGCATAACGCGGTTCGCCTTCCCATTTAAAGCCTAACCATTGCACATCTTCTTTGATGGAATCTACATATTCCACGTCTTCTTTCACCGGATTGGTATCGTCAAAACGTAGGTTACATAAACCGTTATATTCTTTTGCTAAGCCGAAGTTTAAGCAAATCGATTTAGCATGGCCAATATGCAAATAGCCATTTGGCTCAGGCGGGAAACGAGTATGAACACTTTTGTGTTTACCCGAAGCTAAATCTTCATCAATAATTTGAGTAATGAAATTGTGTGTGCGGGTATTTTCCGCATTTTCTAGAGTGTGTTCTGTATTGCTCATAAATTTCTCAATAAATTGAAAAATAATTTCCCATTCTATACGAAAAGTCAGGCGTTGTGAATTTGATCCCAAAACTAACCGCACTTTCATTAAATTAATACTGAATTTTTTAGGATTTTTAGGTCTAATTTGAAGATTTTTCGTGCAAACTGAAAAATTTACCTTTAGAATACACTTCTACTGAACAAACGTTCATTTTTTTATTTAGGATGACAAAGTCTTTATGAAAAAAACGCTTTTTTTTATTTTTACTCGGATTACTCATTGCTGCTGGTGCAGCTTATTATTTTTTCTCTAGCAATAGCAAACAAGAAACGACTTATCTGACCGAATCGGTTACCCGTGGCAATGTTGAAAAAACAGTTGTCGCTTCTGGTTCAGTTGAAAGCGTGAATGAAGTCGATGTCGGCGCCCAAGCTTCGGGTAAAATCACCAAACTCTATGTCAAGTTAGGGCAAGAAATCAAAAAAGGCGAAATGATCGCTGATATTGATTCCACAACCCAAATTAATACCTTAAATACAAAAAAGGCGGCATTAGTTAGCTATCAAGCACAATTAAAAGCGAAGAAAACCGCTTATGATGTTGCCCTTTCAAGCTATAACCGCTTATCAAAACTTTATACACAAAAAGCGACATCTTTAGATAGTGTAAATACGGCAAAAAGCACCCTTGATAATGCAAAAGCAGAAATGGAAGCCATTGAAGCCAATATCAAACAAGCTGAAATTGAAGTGAATACCGCTGAAACCAATGTGGGTTACACCAAAATCACCGCTCCAATGGATGGTACCGTTATTTCTGTGCCTGTTTCTGAAGGTCAAACCGTTAATGCCAACCAAACGACGCCAACAATTGTGACCATTGCTGATTTAAGCAAAATGAAAATTAAGCCTGAAATTTCAGAAGGTGACATTACCAAAGTCAAAGCCGGTCAAGAAGTGAGTTTTACTATTTTATCGGATAGCCAAACCGTGTATCACTCAGTTATTGATTCTGTTGATCCAGCCAATACCACGACAAGTGATAGCTCTTCAACATCATCTTCGACAAGTTCAAGTAGCAGCTCAACGACCAGTGCGATCTACTATTACGCCAATGTTTTGATTGATAACCCTGATCGTACTTTACGCATCGGAATGACGACAGAAAACAACATCAAAATTGCCAACGCGAAAGATGTGTTATTAGTTTCCAATATGGCTATTCAAAAACGTGATGGCAAAAAGCTTTGTCAATGTATTGAATGATAAAAATCAACCTGAACCGCGTGAAGTTGAAATCGGTGTTCAAAATGATTTCAAAACTGAAATCAAATCGGGTTTAAACGAAGGTGAAAAAGTCATTGTGTCGCAAGTTGCGAATGGTGAACAAGTTGGCTCGATGCCTCGTGGTCCAAGAATGTTCTAAAAGTGCGGTAGAAAATTAATGAATATTATTGAAATTAAGGATCTCAACCGTTACTTCGGTGAAGGCGAAAATCGTGTTCATATTTTAAAGAATGTCTCTTTAAATATAGAAAAAAAGGCGATTTCGTCGCGATTATTGGGCAATCGGGTTCCGGTAAATCGACCTTGATGAATATCATCGGATGCTTGGATACGGCAACCAGTGGTTCTTACAAAAATCAATGGGCAAAGAAACCATTGAATTAAGCAAAGATCAGCTGTCAGATTTACGTAGCCAAAAATTCGGCTTTATTTTCCAACGCTATAACTTATTGTCGAGCTTGACCGCAGCAGAAAACGTCGCCTTGCCTGCAATTTATGCGGGGATGTCGCAAGAAAAACGTCTTTCTCGTGCAAAACAACTTTTAGAAAAATTGGGCTTAGGTGATAAATGGCAAAATAAACCAAGCCAGCTTTCTGGTGGTCAGCAACAACGTGTGAGTATTGCGCGTGCGTTGATGAATGGCGGTGAAATTATTTTAGCCGATGAACCCACTGGTGCATTGGATTCACAAAGCGGTCAAAATGTGATGGAAATTCTGCGCCAATTACACGCAGAAGGCCACACTATTATTATGGTAACCCACGACCGAGAAATTGCCGCTAGTGCGAATCGCGTGATTGAAATTAAAGATGGTGAAATCATTGGTGATACGCAAAAAGAAGAGGTAAAAAGTGCGGTCGAAAATCAAGCTAAATCTAAACCGCACTTTGGATTTAGCAAAGATCAATTTGTTGAAGCCTTTCGTATGTCTGTGAGTGCCATTATTGCTCACAAAATGCGTTCTCTTTTAACCATGCTCGGGATTATTATCGGGATTACATCTGTGGTTTCCGTTGTGGCATTGGGAAACGGTTCACAACAAAAAATCTTGGCAAACATTAAAGGCATTGGTACAAGTACTATGACCATCTTTAATGGTACTGGCTTTGGTGATCGTCGTGCTGAACAAATGCAAAATCTTACAATTAATGATGCCACTGCCTTAAACCAACAAAGCTATGTACAAAGTGTTACGCCGAATAGCTCATCAAGTGGCACATTAATTTATGGTAACCAGACTTTCTCCTCAACCAGTTTAAAAGGTGTAGGCGAACAATATTTTGATGTTGATGGTTTAAAACTAAAATCAGGCAATTTATTTTCAGCTCAAGATGTTGCTGATAACAATCAAGTAGCCTTAATCGATGAAAGTGCGAAAAAGTCGATTTTCCCTAATGAAAATCCTATCGGCAAAATCGTGATGTTTAATAAACGTCCACTACGTATTATTGGCGTGGTATCTGATAAACAAATGGGCGGAGCAAGCAGTTCACTTAATCTCTATGCCCCTTACACTACCGTGATGAATCGTATTTCGGGTAGCAAAAAGATTGGTTCAATCACCGTTAAAGTAGATGATTCCGTGAATACTACTGTCGCTGAAAAAGGAATTACTGAATTGCTCACCATGCGTCATGGTAAAAAGATTTCTTCATCATGAATAGCGACACCATTAAACAAACCATTGAAAGCACAACCGGCACGATGAAATTACTCATTTCTTCTATCGCCTTTATTTCATTGATCGTTGGTGGGATTGGGGTAATGAATATTATGTTGGTTTCCGTGACAGAGCGAACTAAAGAGATTGGTGTGCGCATGGCTATTGGCGCGAGACAATTTAATATTCTGCAACAATTTTTAATTGAAGCCGTGCTGATTTGTTTAATTGGCGGTGTGACGGGTATTCTGCTTTCGGGTTTAATCGGTCTGCTATTTAACGTATTTATGACTGACTTTACGATGGCATTCTCAACTGGCTCAATTGTTGCCGCAGTGGTCTTCTCTACCCTGATTGGTGTGATCTTCGGTTATATGCCGGCAAAACGTGCAGCACAATTAGATCCAATTACCGCCCTTGCGAGAGAATAAAGAAATTTTGTAAAACACAAAAGAGCGGTTAAAATTCTTACTAATTTTTGACCGCACTTTAATTAAAAAGAAAGGAAAAAATCCATGTTAAAAATGAAAAAATTAACCTTAGCAATCGCGATGGCAACTGCTCTAGCAGGTTGTGCTAACATCGGCGATTCTTATAAAGCGAGCCAGCAGGATTACCAAAATTATGCGGAAATCACCAAACAATTTAATGTAAAAGAAAACTGGTGGGCGCTTTACAATGATTCACAATTAAATCGTGTGGTAGAACAAGCATTAGTTAACAACAAAGATTTAGCCAAAGCGTCTGTCGCCGTAAACCGTGCTTTATATAATGCAAACCTTGCAGGTGCGAATTTAATTCCGGCATTTAGCGGTTCAACCCAATCTTCTGCGGGTAAAAATGTCTTAAAAACTGGTGGTAACTCAACCATCAGTCATAAAGGTGCATTAAATGTGAGTTATACGTTAGATCTATGGCAACGTTTAGCGGATACCGCAGATGCCGCAGAATGGTCACACAAAGCAACGGCTGAAGATTTAGAAGCAACGAAACTATCACTCATCAACTCTGTTGTGACAACCTATTATCAAATTGCCTACTTGAATGACGCGATCAGCACCACGCAAGAAAGCATTAAATACTACAACGATATTAGCAGCATTATGCAACGCCGTTTATCACAAGGTGTTGCGGACAGCGCAAGTGTAGATCAAGCACAACAAGCGGTATTGAACGCACGTAACAACTTGATCAACTATCAAACACAACGTAAAACAGCAGAACAAACTTTACGTAACTTACTGAACTTAAAACCAGAAGAAGCATTAAATATCAACTTCCCACACATTCTTAATGTGAAAAATGTGGGCGTAAATTTAAATGTGCCAGTTTCTGTGATTGCGAATCGTCCCTGATGTGAAAGGCTATCAATATCGCTTAAGCAGTGCATTCAAAAATGCAAAAGCAACTGAAAAAGGTTGGTTCCCTGAAGTCACTTTAGGCGGTAGCTTAACATCAAGTGGCACCAAAGTCGGTAATGCATTGCACAATCCAGTTGGTACAGGTTTAATCGGCATTAGCCTACCATTCCTCAACTGGAATACGGTAAAATGGAACGTGAAAATCTCTGAAGCAGATTATGAAACCGCACGTTTAAACTATGAGCAAAGCATCACTAAAGCCTTGAATGATGTAGATACCAACTACTTCGCCTATACACAAGCACAAAGTGCCTTTGCTAACTTGCAAAAAACACACAGCTACAACCAACGTATCACCAAATACTATCGTGATCGTTACAATGCGGGTGTATCTGAATTACGTGAATGGCTTGCCGCGGCAAATACAGAGAAAAGCTCTCAACTTTCTATCTTGAATGCAAAATACAACATCATTCAAGCAGAAAATGCCGTATATAGTTCAATGGCAGGTTATTACTCCCGTTAAAATCATGATTAAGGAAGTTTCGGCTTCCTTAATCTTTTTTATGGATATGTAAAATGAAAAAACAACTGACTTTTTATTTCATTCGTCACGGTAAAACTGTTTGGAATACGGAAGGTTTAATGCAAGGTCATGGCGATTCCCCTTTGACTGAAGAAGGCGTTAATGGTGCGAAAAAAACAGGTGTGGCACTTAATCATATTCCTTTCATTGCTGCTTATTCCAGCGTATTAAAACGTACTATCGCAACCGCCTCTCATATTATTGGTGAACGTGATATTCCCCTTTTCCATCACCAAGGTTTAAATGAACAGTATTTTGGTTCTTGGGAAGGCAAAGTTGTCGATACGTTAAGAGAACACCCTGAATTTAAACAACTTATTAAAGATCCCGCCAATTACAAAGCTCAAGTAAACGGTGGAGAAACGTTTGAACAATTAGGCGAACGTGCCATGAAAGCATTGCACGATATTATTAAGATTCATAATCAAGGTAATATTCTTATTGTGTCGCATGGTCATACTCTACGTTTATTGCTTGCCTTATTAAACGGCGCAACCTGGCAAAATCACCGCGATGAAGATAAATCGGTATCGCTCATTAATACCTCAATTAGTGTTGTACATTATGACGATGAGAACGGTTTTCGCGTTGAGAAAATAAATGATGCGGATCATTTAAAATAAGCAAATTTAGCAAAAAAATAACCGCACTTTGGATGGCCTAAAGTGCGGTTAATTTTTATGATGTTTTTGTGATTATTTCACTTCGCGGAATAAAATCTCGCTTGGAATCACAGAACCTTGCCAGTAAAGCTCAGTTGATACTTTCTCCGCTAAATCTAAGAAAGATTTCGCAATTTCACTGTCTGGTGCAGCAACTACAGTTGGTTTACCTGCATCCAAATCTTGACGAACTTGGATATTCAACGGTAACTGGCCTAATACTTTCACATTGTATTTTTGTGCCATTTTTTCTGCACCACCCGTACCGAAAATCGCTTCGTGATGGCCGCAATTGCTACAAATATGCATAGACATATTTTCCACAATACCTAACACTGGCACAGATACACGTTCAAACATCGATACACCTTTCACCGCATCTAATAACGCGATGTCTTGTGGTGTTGTGACCACTACCGCACCCGTTACAGGGATTTGTTGTGAAAGGGTTAATTGGATATCACCTGTACCCGGTGGCATATCGATCACTAAATAATCTAAGCTATCCCATAAGGTTTCATTTAAAAGCTGACTTAATGCACTACTTGCCATTGGACCACGCCAAATGGTTGCATTATCTTCATCCATTAAGAAACCGATCGAGTTTGCAGATAAACCATGTGCTTTAATCGGGGTGATATGTTGGTTATCTGGTGAAGTTGGGCGTTGGTGTGGTGCACCTAACATATGCGGAACAGATGGACCATAAATATCCGCATCTAAAATACCCACACGAGCACCTTGAGCTTGTAAAGCAAGCGCAAGATTCACCGAAACAGAGGATTTCCCACCCCCGCCTTTACCCGAAGTCACTGCGATGATGTTCTTCACACCTTTTACAGCGGGTTGATTATTCGCACGTTTTAAAGTAGCGATTTGATAATTCACCACCCATTTGATTTCTTTGCTATCTGTTGCTTTTAATAACGCATCAGAAAGCTGTTGTTTCACTTGCTCCACGCCAGTGTTCCATGCAAAAGGCAGTTGTAATTCAATACGTAACACGTCACCGCCTTTTTCTACTTTCTTCAAAGTATTTAATGCGATTAAGTCTTTTTGCAAACTTGGATGTTGGAATTGTTGGAAAACTTGCAGAACTTGAGATTGTTGTTCTGCCGTTAAATTTTCAGAAAAAGCAGTTGCCATAATATTCCTTTAATAGTAGTAGGTAGTAGAGTAAATTTGTCAGGGATATTTTACCCTTTTTCCCCCTCAAATGTTAAGCTAAAAGTATAACTAAACTAGAAAAAATCGCACTAATCGGGTAACATACTCGCAATTTTTGCAAAAAGAATAGAGAAAAATAATGACAACTCAACCTCGTAAAATTTTAGTCACTTGTGCATTACCTTATGCAAATGGCGCCATTCATTTAGGCCATATGTTAGAACATATTCAAGCAGATATTTGGGTACGTTTCCAACGTATGCGTGGCAATAAAATTCATTTTGTTTGTGCTGATGATGCGCACGGCACACCAATTATGCTTAATGCCGATAAATTAGGTATTACACCAGAAGAACTAATCGCAAAAGCAAAAGCTGATCACGTACGTGATTTTGCAGGTTTTAATATCAGTTTTGATAATTATCACTCTACTCACAGTGAAGAAAATAAACAAATCACCGCTGATATTTACAATAAATTAAAAGCGAAAGGCTTCATTAAAACTAAAGTCATTTCTCAGTTATTCGATCCTGAAAAGAATATGTTCTTACCAGATCGTTTCGTCAAAGGGACTTGCCCAAAATGTAAAGCAGAAGATCAATACGGCGATAACTGTGAAGTTTGTGCTTCCACTTATAGCCCAATGGATTTAATTAATCCACGTTCTGCAGTGTCAGGAGCAACACCAATCGTCAAAGAATCTGAACACTTTTTCTTTGATTTACCTGCTTTTTGAAGGCATGTTAAAAGAATGGACTCGCTCAGGCTCACTTCAACCTGAAATTGCAAACAAAATGCAAGAATGGTTTGAAAGTGGCTTACAACAATGGGATATCTCTCGTGATGCACCTTATTTTGGTTTTGAAATTCCAGGTGCAAAAGATAAATTCTTCTATGTTTGGTTGGATGCGCCAATTGGCTACATGGCTTCTTTTAAAAATCTCTGCGATCGTGAAGGCATTGATTTTAATGAATTCTGGGGAGAAAACAGCGATGCAGAACTTTATCACTTTATCGGTAAAGATATCGTGTATTTCCACAGCCTATTCTGGCCAGCAATGTTAGAAGGGAGCGAATACCGCAAACCAACCAATGTGTTTGCTCACGGTTATGTCACCGTAGATGGCGCCAAAATGTCGAAATCACGCGGTACATTTATCCAAGCCAGCACCTATTTAAATCACATTGATCCGGAATGTTTACGTTATTACTACGCAGCAAAATTAAACGATCGTATCGAAGATCTTGATTTCAATTTGGAAGATTTCGTTCAACGTGTCAATACGGATATCGTTAATAAATTAGTCAATTTAGCTTCTCGTAATGCAGGCTTTATCGCAAAACGCTTTTGAGGGCAAATTAGCAGATAAATTAGAAGACGAAGCACTTTTCGCTGAATTCACTGCACAAGCGGAACAAATCGCTGCTTATTATGAAAGCCGTGAATACAACAAAGCCATTCGTGAAATCATGGCATTAACCGATAAAGCCAATAAATATATTGATGAAAAAGCGCCTTGGGTAATTGCAAAAGAAGAAGGCAAAGAGGCCGAATTACAAGCGGTTTGCTCAATGGGTATCGAGCTTTTCCGTGTATTAATGTCTTACTTAAAACCGGTTCTTCCAAAACTGGCTGAACGTGCAGAAGCGTTCTTACAAACAGAACTAACATGGGATAATATTGCACAACCACTATTAGGTCATCAACTTGCTCCATTTAAAGCGCTTTTCTCTCGTTTAGAGAAAAAACAAATTGATGCAGTAGTAGAAGAAACTAAAGCTCTTTTTGCTGAAGCAAACAAAGCGACAGAAAAAACAGCGGCAAAAGCGACCGCACTTTCAAATGTCGAACCTATTGCTGACACCATTACCATTGACGATTTTGCTAAAATTGATATGCGTGTGGCAAAAGTACTGAAATGCGAAGCAGTACCAGAATCAAACAAACTCTTGCGCTTTGAGTTAGATTTAGGTGACCATACTCGCCAAGTGTTCTCTGGCATTAAAGCAGCTTACAACAAACCTGAAGAATTAGAAGGTCGTTTTGTCATTATGGTTGCAAACCTGGCACCTCGCAAAATGAAATTTGGTGTATCGGAAGGGATGATTCTTTCTGCTGGTACTGGCGGAAGTGATTTATTCTTACTTTCAGTTGATAGCGGTGTCACTGCAGGTATGCAAGTAAAATAATTTACTATTTAGGCGACTTCGGTCGCCTTTTTTATTGCCAAATAGAATCAAATACCCTACCATATCAATCAGCTATTTATCACGCTAATTAAAAGGAATTCATTATGACAAACGAACTTATCTGCTATAAACAAATGCCGGTTTGGACAAAAGATAAATTACCTAAAATGTTCCAAGAAAAACACAATACTAAAGTGGGAACTTGGGGCAAACTTACAGTGCTAAAAGGTAAACTTAAGTTTTATGAGCTAACTGAAAATGGCGATGTCATTGCTGAACATATTTTCACCCCAGAAAGTAACATTCCATTTGTTGAGCCACAAGCCTGGCACCGAGTTGAAGCCCTTTCTGATGACTTAGAATGTACGCTTGGTTTCTATTGCACAAAAGAAGATTACTTCAGCAAAAAATATAATATGACTGCAACGCATGGTGATGTGGTTGATGCAGCTAAAATTATCAAACCTTGTAAAGTGCTAGATTTAGGCTGCGGACAAGGTCGTAATTCGCTTTATTTAAGCTTAAAAGGCTATGATGTAACCTCTTGGGATCACAACGAAAACAGCATTGCTTTCTTAAACGAAACTAAAGACAAAGAAAACTTGAATATTAAGACCGCTGTTTATGATATTAACACCGCCAATATTCAAGAAAACTACGACTTCATTTTATCTACTGTAGTATTTATGTTCTTAAATCGTGAGCGAATTCCAGCCATTATTAAGAATATGCAAGAACACACCAATCCCAGGTGGTTATAACTTAATTGTAGCAGCCATGTCCACGCCTGAAGTGCCTTGTCCATTAGCCTTCTCATTTACGTTCTCGGAAGGTGAATTAAAAGAATACTACAAAGATTGGGAATTCTTAGAATACAACGAAAATATGGGCGAATTACATAAAACTGATGAAAACGGCAATCGCATTAAATTAAAATTTGCGACAATGCTAGCAAGAAAAAAATAATTCGCTAATTTAAAAAAAGAAAATGACCGCACTTTGTTATATAAAGTGCGGTCATTTTTTTATAGGATTTAAATTACTCTTCAATAGAACGTAATAATTCGTTGATACCTACTTTACCTAAAGTTTTTGCATCAACTTTTTTCACGATCACTGCACAGTATAAGCTGTATTTACCACATTTTGATGGAAGACTACCTGAAACCACTACAGAGCCAGCTGGTACACGACCATAGAATATTTCACCTGTTTCACGATCGTAGATCTTCGTTGATTGACCGATGAATACACCCATAGAAATCACGCAACCATCTTCCACAATCACGCCTTCAACGACTTCAGAACGTGCACCGATAAAACAGTTATCACCGATAATAGTTGGGTTTGCTTGTAATGGCTCTAATACACCACCGATACCTACACCACCAGATAAGTGAACATTTTTACCAATTTGCGCACATGAACCAACCGTTGCCCATGTATCAACCATGGTACCTTCACCCACATATGCACCGATATTTACATAAGATGGCATTAATACACAGTTTTTAGAAATGTATGCGCCTTTACGTACTGTTGCAGAAGGTACGACACGGAAACCTTCTTGAGCAAAACGCTCTTCTGTATAGTCAGCAAACTTTAATGCCACTTTGTCATAGTATTTTAGTTTCTGCGCCATCAATGATTTGGTTATCATTGATACGGAAAGATAATAATACGGCTTTTTTTCAACCATTGGTGAGTAAACCCATTCACCATCAATTTTTTTCTGCAACACGGTATTTACCGCTATCTAATCCTTCGATCACTTCTTCGATTGCGGCACGAGTTTGTGCGTCAACTGTTTTAGGCGTGATTTCTGCACGTTTTTTTCAAATGCTGCTTCAATAATTTGTTGTAAATTTGACATTTTGCTTCCTATTGTCGATGTGAAATAACGATTGATAGTTTTATCATATTTTTGACTTTCAAGCAAAAAAACAACCGCACTTTCTTTTTGATTTTAAGATAAAAAAAGCGAACCTAATGGTTCGCTTTTTTCTATTTTTCGTTTAGTTAGTTAATAACAGAAACATTTAATGATGAACCGCCAACGATTCTTACGCGACGACCCGCTTGGAAGCTTGGATCTGCTTTTTGAACCACAACGATCTCTTCTCTGTTATCTTTTCTGATAACAATCTCTGCACCATTAACCTGGCTCATTTTTTCTTCAATTTTGCTACCTACAATGGCACCACCAATTGCACCAACAACAGTTGCAATAGCTTGGCCAGTACCACCGCCAATTGTGCTACCAGCGATACCACCCTAAAGCACCGCCACCAACAGAACCAATTACACCATTGTTATCTGCTTGGATTTTAACAGGGCGAACAGACACGATTGTACCGTAGCTAATTGAACGAGCCTCTTTTGCTTGATCAGCTGAATAAACATCACCGCTAAAAACATCGGTATTTGCACAACCAGTCAAACCAATAGACATCATAAGTGCTAATGCTACTGTTACTTTTTTCATAAAAGCTAACCTTCTAAAAATAAATTAGATTGGGTTTCTTGGAGACCAAGTAGAAACGTTTTTCACGCCTTGACCGTTGTCAGATACTTTCACACAAGCACCAGTTACTAAAGTTGAATCGTATTTGTGAACGATAACTTCGGTTTCACCTTCTTGTTTGTATGAGCAGTCGTTTTTACGAACGGTTAATTTTACATCATCACCTTGTAATTCGGTGAAGATAACTTGACCTTTATAAGCGCTTTCATCTTTTTGTGATTGAGATGAACAAGCTGATAAACCTAAACTTAATAAGACAGTTAATGCTAAGGTAATTTTTTTCATTACACTAAACCTCGAGTATTTTCTTTATTGTATAAGGATGAACCTTTATGCAAACATGATTTTCTGTTTTATCAACAAAACTCACTGCAATTGATGGATTGGGCAATTGCTCCCCTTCCACCTTAGGTTCGCTCACCTTCATGGTTAATTGAGTTAGTTCCTTCCATAAAAATGTATTGCAAATCCGATTAACCCAATCCTCAACAGATTCATGAGATAAAAACGGCATTACAATTTCAATATGTTCCCAAGTTTCTTGGGGATATTGTTTATTTTTAGGAAACGGTAATTCAATAACATCGACAGGCTGACCAATGAAATCAACTGGCTCATCTAATTCAATCAAATAGATAGGACGCCCATTGACGATATTATCGCTTAAAAATTCTACCGCACTTTAATAACTCTGTCAGCCAATTTTTTTGCTTTTTTTCTTCACTATTTGCTCTTAAAGCTAAAATGATCGATTTGATAATCACCCAAATTTCACTTTCATGACGGCAGCTAATTGCTGAATTTTTTTTCCTGGAATAAAGGTAATTCTTGATAAAGTGCGGTCGATTTTTTTCCATTAAATTTGACATTTTCTCCTGCTCTTACTTTGAGAAATCTATAAACAACGGTATCATAGCCGATTATTTTCATTATTCAATTTCAAGATTAGGAAAAAAACCGTGAATATTCAATCTATTTTATCCGATAAAAATTAAACAAGCGATGATTGCAGCTGGCGCAGATGAACAATGTGATGCGCTTATTCGTCAATCTGGTAAACCCCAATTTGGTGACTACCAAGCAAACGGCATCATGGCTGCTGCTAAAAAGCTAGGTTTAAATCCACGTGAATTTGCACAAAAAGTTTTAGATCATGCCGATCTTTCTGATGTCGCTGAAAAAACTGAAATTGCAGGTCCGGGTTTTATCAACATTTTCTTAAATCCAACTTGGTTAGCGAATAATGTTTCTGCTGCATTAAAAGATCAAAAATCTTGGTGTAAGCGCAAATGAAAAAAACAAACAATCGTAATTGATTATTCTTCACCAAACGTTGCGAAAGAAATGCACGTAGGTCACTTACGTTCTACTATTATTGGCGATGCTGTTGTTCGTACCCTTGAATTTTTAGGTCACAACGTTATTCGTGCTAACCACGTGGGGGACTGGGGTACGCAATTTGGTATGCTCATTGCTTATCTTGAAAAAATGGAAAATGAACATGCGAGCGAAATGGAACTTCAAGATCTTGAAGCTTTCTATCGCGAAGCGAAAAAACACTATGATGAAGATGAAACGTTCGCTGAAAAAGCACGTAACTATGTGGTGAAATTGCAAGGTGGAGATGAATATTGCCGCACGATGTGGAAAAAAATTAGTCGATATCACCATGCAACAAAACCAACGTAACTACGATCGCTTTGAAATGTAACGTTAACCGAAAAAAAGATGTGATGGGTGAAAGTCTTTATAACCCTATGTTACCTGCTATCGTTGAAGATCTGAAAAAACAAGGTTTAGCCGTTGAAGATGAAGGGGCATTAGTCGTTTATCTTGATGAATTCAAGAATAAAGAAGGCGAAGCAATGGGCGTTATCGTTCAGAAGAAAGATGGCGGTTTCCTTTATACCACTACTGACATTGCTGCTGCTAAATATCGTTATGAAACCTTAAAAGCAGATCGAGCATTAGTGTTCTCTGATACTCGTCAAAGCCAACACATGCAACAAGCTTGGTTAATTACGCGTAAAGCAGGTTATGTGCCAGACAGCTTCTCACTTGAACATAAAAACTTCGGTATGATGTTGGGGAAAGATGGTAAACCATTCAAAACTCGTACCGGCGGCACCGTAAAATTAGCAGATTTATTAGATGAAGCGATTGAGCGTGCAACGGTATTAATCAACGAGAAAAATACCAATTTATCTGATGATGAAAAAACAGCGGTTATTGAAGCGGTAGGTATTGGCTCGGTGAAATATGCGGATCTTTCTAAAAACCGCACGACTGACTATATATTCGATTGGGACAATATGCTTAGCTTTGAAGGTAATACTGCGCCTTATATGCAATATGCTTACACGCGTATTCGTTCTATCTTCAATAAAGCAGATGTAAATCCAACCGCACTTGCAGAAGCTAAGATTCAGCTTTCTGATGAAAAAGAACGTGCATTAGCGATCAAATTACTTCAATTTGAAGAAGCCGTTCAAACGGTGGGCAAAGAAGGGACGCCGCATGTACTCTGTGCTTATTTATATGAATTGGCGGGTGTATTCTCCTCATTCTATGAACACTGCCCAATCTTAAATGCAGAAGATGAAAATGTAAAATTAAGCCGTTTAAAACTCGCTTCTCTTACAGAGAAAACCTTAAAACAAGGTCTAGAGTTATTAGGCATTAAGACAATCGAAAAAATGTAAAAAAGTGCGGTCAATTTCGACCGCACTTTTTCTTTATACATCCACTAAAATGAGTATCGCTGCTTCTCCGCCCCATTCTTTGGGAGCTTGGTGTAACGCTCGTACCTTAGGGTGCTGAACTAACCAACGTGGAATTTGTTTTTTCAACGTGAAAGGTTCCATAGCCAGTCATGATGCTTGCACAATAAACATGCTCATCTTCACAAGCTAACAGCAGTGCTGTCAATTCCATTTTGGCTTGCTCACGGGTTAAACCATGTAAATCCAAAAATAATTCGGGTGAAAAATCGCCACGACGAAGTTGTTTCAATAAATGGCTATCTTCCCCTTCGCGTAAATATTTGATGACACCATCATGTTCATTTAGCAAGGGTTCATATTCATCGGAAAAATAGAAAAGCGTATCTTCTTTTTCTCGAATATCACGTAAATGGGATTTTTTTTGACCGCTCTTTTGACGAGGTGCCACAAAGGTATCTTGCTTGATAGGCTTGATCCCTTTTGTTTCCGCCCGAAAAAGATCGAAATCATCTGGTTCTGTCATTATTTTTCTCAATTTGTTATTTTGCTTAATGATAGCACATCTATTCTATGGTATAACTAGCCAAAATTTTTATTGAGGCATAAAATGGAAACCTTACACAATCAAGAACTTGTTGCGACAATTTTAGAAGATAATGTGGCAAGTGAATTAACAACCATTCAAGATTTTTTACGCTGGACATACAGCACATTTAACCGTTCTGATATTTATTACGGACAAGGCCATGACAATGCGTGGGATGAAAGTCTTCAATTAGTGCTTGCAGGGCTTCAATTACCACTCGATTTACCGCAAGATTTATTTAGCAGTAAACTTACTCCTTCAGAAAAAGAAACTTTAGCACAGTTAGTCTTAAGCCGAATTGAACAACGTATCCCTGTCGCTTATTTAACGAATAGTGCGTGGTTCTGTGGATTAGAATTCTATGTGGATGAGCGTACGATTATTCCTCGCTCACCAATCAGTGCATTAATCCAAAATAAATTTGCTCCGCTTTTAAAATCTGAACCAAAACGTATTTTAGATCTTTGTACCGGCAGTGGTTGTATCGCAATCGCGACGGCTGAAGCCTTTCCTGAAGCTGAAGTGGATGCAGTCGATCTTTCTGTAGATGCATTAAATGTGGCAGAAATCAATATTGCACGTCACCAATTAGAACACCGTGTTTTCCCGATTCAATCAGATTTATTCCAAAATCTATTCGGTCAACAATATGATTTAATCGTTACCAATCCGCCTTATGTGGATGAAGAAGATTTGGCAGATATGCCAGAAGAATTCCATTATGAGCCTGAATTAGCCTTAGGTTCCGGTGTTGATGGTTTAGAAATTACAAAAGCAAATTTTTAAAAACAAGCGCCGGATTATTTAACATCAAATGGCATGCTGTTTGCGAAGTGGGCAACAGCATGGTAAGTCTCATTGAACAATATCCAGATGTGCCATTTGAATGGGTTGAACTAAAAAATGGCGGTCTAGGTGTATTTGCCATTAGCCGCGAAGATTTAGTGAAACATCACGATTCTTTTTAATCTCAAGTGCGGTTAAAAATCGTCGTGAATTTTGACCGCACTTAACCAAATTACTGGCGCGCGTTCTTAACGCGTGCTTTTCTTTTTTTAATAACACAATGAATTTACAAAAACTTTTACTGACTCGTCGTTTCTTTTCTACCCTTGCATTCTTTTCCATGCAAACGGTATTTTTCATCTATTTACAAGGAAAAGGCTTAAGTAACAGTGAAATAGCCTTTTCACTCTCGTTGCTTTTCTTCTGCAACCAAGCATTAGCCATTTTAGCCGGTATCTGGGGCGATCGTTTTGGACTGGCCAAAATGATGTTGCTTGGATGCTTTTTAGATGTGATCGCCTACATTTTCTTTCTCTCTGCAGACAATTACATTTTGCTTTTAATTGCCACCACCTGTTTTGGCTTAGGCAGTTGTTTGTTTGGTACCAATGCAAAAGCCTGCCTACTTGTACTCGCAGGCGAAGAATACAAAGAGAAAACTCGATTACAGGGAAAATATTTAAAAGTCACCTCCATGTCGTCTATGTTTGCGCCTTTGTTGGTGATTCCCTTTATCAAATACAATCATATTGAATGGTTGATTTGGGTCTGCTTTCCGATGGAAGCGGTTCTCTTTGCCTTAATGGTAAAACCGTTTTATCAAATCCAAACCTTAGCAGACCTTAGTGAAGTTTCGCTTTGCTCAAATTAAAGAAATCATCACCAAAGAATTTTTATTTGTGCATTTAATGTTGTTTATTCCTCTTTCCATTGCAACCTCATTCTTTGTGATCTTCCCGTTTCTTTTTGATAATAAATTAGGCATGCCGGAACACTCCCCTATTGCACTTTTTGTAAATGGTTTGTTGACTGTGTCATTACAAAGTTATTTTTCTCGAAAAATTAATTTAACGATTAAACAAACCCTATGGGTGGCGCCAATCTTGGCTGTTGGTATTATCTTGCCTTGGTTTATTACGTTGAAATATATTTCTGTGGTTTCTGCTTATATTTACTTAGTCATCTTCACGGTGATTGAAGTCTATGCCTTAACGGCAATGGCAAATTTATTAGTAAAATTTGATAATGGTACCAACCGAGGTTTTATCTTTGGCTCATCACGATTATTGCTTTCCATTGCGACAGTTATCGTCATGAATTTAGTGCCGCATTTATTTTTATTGTAAAAAAGAACGGTCAGAATTCGCATTAAATTCTTACCGCCCTTTTATTTTTGTTATTTTACTTCACATCTAATTCGACATTATCAAACAATTTCTTCACGGCATTGTTATCACGCAATCTCTCGGCTTTTTCTACCATTGGACGCGTTAAGTGCGGTGAGAAAAATTCGATAAAATCATACATATAGTTGCGTAAGAATGTACTGTGTTTAAACGCAATTTGTGTCATACTCGCACGGAACAAATGCCCTGCATCAATCGCCACTAAATCCGTATCGGCTGGCGTATGCGCCATAGACGCCATAATGCCCACGCCTAATCCTAAACGCACGTAGGTTTTTATCACGTCAGCATCCGTTGCAGTAAACACAATATTCGGCAAAATACCCGCGCGATTAAACGCATAATCTAAATCAGATACACCAGTAAAGCCGAAGGTATAAGTGACTAACGGATATTTACCTAATTCTTCAACGGTAAGCTCTTTCACTTTTGCTAAAGGATGATCCGGTTTAACAATCACCGAACGATTCCATAAATAGCAAGGCAGTTGAATTAAATCATCAAAAAGATACGGCGCCTCTGTCGTAATCGCTAAATCCACTTCGCCAGAAATCAACGCATCGTGAATTTGAGTTGGCGAACCTTGATGAATATGCAAGCTCACATCCGGATATTGTTTAGAGAAACGTTCCACCACACCTGGCAGCATATAACGCGCTTGTGTATTGGTTGTAGCAATGCGTAACACACCATGATTCGGACAGGTATATTCATTCGCAACTGATTTAATGCTTTGTGCTTTCACCAAAAGCTCACGGGCAATAGCTACAATCTTTTTACCCGCTGGTGTAATAGATTTAATGTGTTTACCATTACGTTCAAAAATCTCTAAACCCAATTCATCTTCTAACAAGCGAACCTGTTTACTGATACCAGGTTGAGAGGTATAAAGTGCGTTAGCCGCTTCTGTCACGTTTAAATTTTGGTTTACAATCTCAACAATATAGCGAAGTTGCTGCATTTTCATCGCTAATACCACCTATTATTTTTTATAGCGTTTACTTAACTCAGTATAACGTTTTACTGCTTTACGAATTTGACCTGATTTTGGTCGGCGACGAGGTTTTGTTACATCTAATTTGGTTTCGGTTTCTGGTGGTAAGCCTACTAACTCACGTAGATAGTTGATGTTTTCCAGATCCATTTCTTCCCAGCCACCACGCGGTAAGCCCTTCATTAGCTTAATGTTGCCGTAACGAATGCGAATTAAGCGACTCACCTGAATACCTTGTGATTCCCATAGACGACGCACTTCACGATTACGACCTTCCATTAGAGTCACGTCGTACCATTGGTTAATCCCAACACCGCCCGCAAATTTGATTTCTTTGAAATTGGCTGGACCATCTTCCAACTGCACACCTTTACGTAAACGCGCTAACATGGCATCGTCCACTTGACCAAATACACGCACGGAATATTCACGTTCAACTTCACGGCTTGGGTGCATTAAACGGTTAGCTAATTCACCATCTGTCGTGAAAAGTAATAAGCCCGAAGTATTAATATCTAAACGACCGACTGCAATCCATCTTGCGCCATTTAAGCGTGGTAAACGATCAAATACAGTTGCACGACCTTCAGGATCGCTGCGGGTACAAAGTTCGCCTTCTGGTTTGTAATACATTAATACACGGCATACTTCTTTTTGTGCTTGTTGAAGGTTGATGATTCGACCATCAATACGCACTTTTACACCAGAATGTACATCAATACGATCGCCAAGAGTCGCCATTTTGCCATCGACACTCACACGGTTTTCAGCAATCATCGCTTCAATTTCACGACGAGAGCCTTGCCCTGCACGCGCAAGCACTTTCTGTAATTTTTCACCTTCTACAGTAGATTGACGCGATGGTCTAGCTACCTTAGCTTTAGGGGTTGATTTGATGTCAGAATTAACCGCACTTTTACGTTCTTTACGCTCAAAGTGCGGTTGCTTTCCCGCTTGTTTTTCACGTTCTTGTCTGACTGGTTTTTGAATAGGTTTCATCTGTTTTCCTTTGTCGCTTTCCCAAGCGTCTAAAATAAGTTAAATGAAAGGATTAGTACTACCACTTCCTTCACGTAAAATCACTGGCGATTCTTCCGTTAAATCCACCACCGTTGTCGGCTCTTGACCTAAATAGCCACCATGAATAATTAAATCCACTTGACGTTCTAAACATTCACGAATCTCTTCTGGATCGGAATAAGTCATATGTTCATTATCAGGCAACATCAGTGAGCAAGATAGAATCGGCTCACCTAATGCGTTCAATAAATCCAAAGCGATTTGGTTATCCGGCACACGCAATCCAATGGTCTTGCGTTTTGAGGTCATTAATCGGCGTGGAAGTTCTTTCGTTGCCGTTAAAATAAAAGTATAACGCCCTGGCGTATTGTTTTTAATTAAACGATAAGCCGAATTGCTCACCGTTGCGTAGGTTGAAAGCTCGGATAAATCGCTACATACCAACGTAAAATTATGCCCTTCTGGCAACTTACGAATTGCAACAATACGATCCATCGCATGTTTATCGCCGATCATACAGCCTAAGGCATAGCCCGAATCTGTCGGGTACACAATGACACCACCTTGACGCAAGATTTCTACCGCTTGATTAATCAAACGCGCTTGCGGGTTTTCAGGGTGGATATAGAAAAATTGGCTCATAATTTTGTCCTTAAAAAACTGACGAGATTATACACCGATTTAGATGTAGTTATAAGAATTTGTTATAGAAAACGACCGCACTTTTGAAAAACTAATCCAAAGTGCGGTCCATTTTTAAGTATTTTATTTCAATAATTCACGGAGGGCTGAACCGATTTCAGCAAGACTTCTCACTGTTTTCACGCCAGCCGCTTCAAGTGCAGCAATTTTATCTTCTGCCGTTCCTTTTCCACCGCTGATAATCGCTCCTGCGTGTCCCATACGCTTGCCTTTTGGTGCCGTCACGCCTGCGATATAAGCCACTACTGGTTTTGTCACATGAGATTTAATAAACGCAGCAGCCTCTTCTTCTGCTGAGCCACCGATTTCACCAATCATCACGATAGCTTCAGTTTCAGGATCTTCTTGGAAACGTTTGAGAATATCAATGAAGTTGGATCCTGGGATAGGATCGCCGCCGATCCCTACGCAAGTAGATTGACCAAAACCTTCATCTGTTGTCTGTTGTACCGCTTCATAGGTTAAAGTACCTGAGCGAGAAACAATCCCTACTCTGCCTTTTTTATGGATATTGCCCGGCATAATCCCAATCTTACATTCATCTGGTGTAATCACGCCTGGGCAATTCGGGCCCGATCATCACGACACCCGTTTCATTTAATTTTTGTTTTACCAACAGCATATCTAATGTTGGAATGCCTTCTGTAATACAGACTACCAACTGAATACCTGCATCAATGGCTTCAAAAATTGCATCTTTACAAAATGGCGCAGGTACATAAATCATGGTTGCCGTAGCGCCTGTCGCTTTTACTGCTTCACGCACTGTATTAAATACCGGCAAACCTAAGTGCGTTGTTCCGCCTTTATTCGGTGAAATCCCACCGACTAACTTTGTGCCATAAGCCAATGCTTGCTCGCAGTGAAATGTCCCTTGCGCACCGGTGAAACCTTGGCAAATTACTTTTGTGTCTTTATTAATTAAAATCGCCATGATTATTCTCCTTTTGCTGCTTTCACTGCCGCTTGTGCAGCTTCCTGTAAAGTATGCGCTGCAATTAAATTTACACCACTTTCTGCTAAAATTGCTCTGCCTTGCGGAGCATTGGTTCCTTCTAATCGAACTACAACAGGCACTTTCACACCGATTTCTTGAATCGCCGCAACGACCCCTTCAGCAATAAGATCGCAACGTACGATTCCACCAAAAATATTCACTAAGACAGATTTCACATTTTTATCCGTGAGAATAATTTTGAAGGCTTCAGCTACACGTTCTTTCGTTGCACCGCCGCCCACATCAAGGAAGTTAGCTGGATTACCACCATATAATTTCACGATATCCATGGTTCCCATGGCTAGTCCGGCGCCATTAACCATACAGCCGATATCACCTTCTAAGGCGACATAGTTGAGCTGATATTTTTCTGCTTCTGCTTCACGAGAATCACTTTGACTTAAATCGCGTAAAGCTAACAAATCAGGATGACGATAAAGTGAGTTATCATCAATGCCTACTTTCGCATCGAGACAAATTAAGTGACCTTCTTTTGTCACCACGAGTGGATTCACTTCAACTAAAGAAAAAAATCTTTTTTTCGACAAAAAAAGCTGCGACAATTTCACAAAAAAATAGCAGCAAATTGCTTTATTTTGCTCGCCACTTAAAGCCAAGTTTAAAGGCTAATTCACGACCTTGATATGACATTCCACCAACCAACGGATCAATGGCGACTTTATGGATTAGCTCAGGCGTTTCTCTTGCCACATCTTCAATATTCATGCCTCCAGCTGAAGACGCCATAAAAACAACTTTTTGTGAAGCACGATCAATCACTGCCCCTAAGTAGAGTTCTTTATCAATCTGGCAGGTTTCTTCAATATAAATGCTATTAACGGGTTGGCCTTTTTTATCGGTTTGGAAGGTCACTAAATTCTGTCCAAGCCATTTATCCGCAAAAGCACGCGCTTCTTCGGTATTATGAACAAGCTTCACACCACCGGCTTTTCCACGTCCACCTGCGTGAACTTGACATTTCGCAATCCAAACATCGCCATTCAGCTGAAAGAGCGCCATTTCAGCTTCGTCTGCTGTTTGACATACTACGCCCTCACTCACAGGCAGATCATATTGCTTAAAAAGCTGCTTGGCTTGGTACTCATGTAAATTCATATTTCCTTCCTATTTTGATGTTGTTTAGCGAAACAAACAAAAATTTGACCGCACTTCTTACTTTAATTTCAATACGGAAAAATAAAAAGGCTTTTTCCCTCAAAAGAGAAAAAGCCTATGTGCTTAGATTTCTAATAATAAACGAGTTGGATCTTCTAATAAGTCTTTAATCGCCACTAAGAAACCAACTGATTCACGACCATCAATTAAGCGGTGGTCATAAGATAAGGCCAAATACATCATCGGACGAATCACTACTTGACCATCTACCGCAACTGGGCGTTCTTTGATGGCGTGCATGCCTAAAATCGCACTTTGCGGTGGGTTGATAATTGGTGTAGACATTAAAGAACCAAATACACCGCCATTAGTAATGGTGAAGTTACCACCTGTTAAATCTTCAACGGTTAATTTACCATCACGGCCTTTTTCTGCTAGTGCTTTAATTTGTTTCTCAATATCCGCCATGCTCAGTTTATCGCAGTTGCGTAATACAGGTGTTACCAAACCTCGCGGCGTTGAAACGGCAATGCTAATATCAAAATAGTTGTGATACACAATATCATCACCGTCAATTGAGGCATTCACTTCTGGATAACGTTTTAACGCCTCAACTACAGCCTTGATGTAGAAAGACATAAAGCCTAAACGTACACCATGCTGTTTCTCAAATTTCTCGCCGTATGTTTTACGTAATTTCATAATCGGCTGCATATCCACTTCATTGAATGTAGTGAGCATTGCGGTGGTATTTTTCGCTTCCAATAAACGTTCCGCAATACGTTTACGTAAACGGGTCATTGGTACGCGTTTTTCTGAACGAGAGCTATATGCCACGGTGCTAATGGTATTCTGCTCTGTTGCCACATCTTGTTTTGCTTTTTGAGCATCACGTTTTGCCACTTCACGCGCAATATCTTCACGGGTAATACGACCACCCACACCAGAACCTTGAATTTTCTCTGCATCTAAATCGTGTTCAGCTAATAAACGACGAATAGCTGGACCTTGATCAGCTGAATTATTGTGACTATTTTCAATGGCTGCTCTTTGACGATCAGCAGGTGTTGGCTCATTGTCTTTCACTGTTTCAGTTGAAATATCGCCAGCCTGTTGGGTAGAAAGTTTACCTAAAAGCTGTTTACTTACTACGGTTGCACCTTCTTCTTGAAGAATTTCAGTCACTACGCCATCGCTTAAGGCTGGTACTTCAAGTACCACTTTATCTGTTTCAATTTCTACTAATACTTCGTCACGTTTTACCGTCTCACCAACTTTTTTATGCCATGTTGCAACAGTTGCATCCGCAACGGATTCCGGTAAATCTGGAACAAGAATTTCGATTGTCATTTTATTTTCCTTTAAATTATTCTTTCTTTAAAAATTACTGAAATTTTGACCGCACTTTTACAGTGTCAGCGCGTCTTCTACCAATTGTTTTTGCTGTTTGGTGTGTAAAGACATATAACCTACCGCTGGTGAAGCTGAGGCAGGACGACCTGCATATTTTAACTTCACATGCTCAGGAAGCGAGCTATCAAAGTTATGTTTACTACAATACCAAGCGCCTTGGTTTAATGGCTCTTCTTGACACCATACATAATCCGTCACATGAGCATAAGGCTCTAATGCTTTCTTCACATCTTCATGTGGATACGGATAAAGCTGCTCAATACGAATAATCGCCACATCGGTTTGGTTATTCGCACGACGTTGTTCCAAGAGATCGTAATACACTTTACCTGAACATAGGACTACACGTTTAACTTGTTTTGGATCAATGTTATCAATTTCACCAATGACGGTTTGGAATGTGCCATTTACTAATTCATCTAAACTTGACACGGCAAGTGGATGACGTAATAAAGATTTTGGTGAAATACCAATTAATGGACGACGCATTTTACGGATCGATTGACGACGTAACATGTGGTAAACCTGTGCTGGTGTAGATGGGATACACACTTGCATATTCTGTTCTGCACAAAGTTGTAAATAACGTTCTAAACGAGCGGATGAGTGCTCTGGGCCTTGGCCTTCATAACCATGTGGTAATAACATCACCAAGCCACACATTCTGCCCCATTTTTGTTCGCCTGAACTGATAAATTGGTCAATCACGATTTGTGCGCCGTTTGCGAAGTCACCAAACTGTGCTTCCCAAATGGTTAATGTTTTTGGATCTGTTGTCGCATAGCCATATTCAAAAGCCAATACGGCTTCTTCGGATAATACTGAATCCCACACCTCAAAACGACCTTGGTTGGCATGTAAATGTGTTAATGGCACATAACCTGTACCATCATTTTGGTTATGCACAACCGCATGACGATGGAAGAACGTACCACGTCCCGCATCTTCACCCGATAAACGAACATTAGCACCTTCATCTAATAAGGTTGCGTATGCCATAGTTTCCGCCATACCCCAATCGAACAATTTCTCGCCTTTTGCCATTTCACGGCGATCAGCATAAATTTTTTCTACACGAGGATGAGCACGCAAGGTTTCTGGATATTCACTGACACGCTCCGCTAAAGTTTGGAAACGTTCTTGTGGGAATTTACTTTCGTAAGGGGATGTCCAGTCATAGTTGAGATATTGCAACCAGTCCATTTGGGCGATATCCATTTCTCGCCATTCTTTCACTACACGATCGCCGTTATCTAAAGCATCACGATAGAGATTCATCATTTCAATGGCTTCTTCTTCGGTAATCACCCCTTCAGCAATTAAACGATCTGCATAGACTTTACGTGGCGTTGGATGTTTTTTAATGATGCTATACATCATTGGTTGAGTCGCTAATGGTTCATCTGCTTCATTATGGCCATGACGACGATAAGAAATCAGATCAATGAAAATATCGCGTTTGAATAAATTGCGATATTCCACCGCCATTCTCGCGGCAAAAGCAACCGCTTCAGGATCATCACCATTCACATGAATAATCGGTGCCTGAATCATTTTTGCGATATCAGTACAATATTCTGTTGAGCGGGTGTCATTTGGGTTAGAGGTGGTAAAACCAATTTGATTATTGATCACAATTCGGATTGTTCCACCAACGGTATAACCACGCGCATTAGACATATTCAAGGTTTCTTGTACAACACCTTGTCCCGCTACCGCGGAATCCCCATGAACGGTAACCGCTAATACTTGATTACGTTCTGTATCATTCTTTTTCGTTTGACGAGAACGTACCGCACCAATAACCACTGGGCTAACAATTTCTAAGTGCGATGGATTAAATGCAAGGGTTAAATGTACACGACGATCACCGACTGCGAAGTCAGAAGAGAAACCTTGGTGGTATTTCACATCACCTGTACGCTCGCCTGAATGTTTACCCGCAAACTCGTCGAAAAGATCTTCGGGTTTCTTACCGAGCACGTTCACTAACATATTTAAACGGCCACGGTGTGCCATACCAAACATCACATCTTTGTACACCTTGTTTGCTCGCATGACGAATAATTTCTTTCATCAATGGAATAAAGGCATCACTTCCCTCTAAAGAGAAACGTTTTGCTCCTGGGAATTTCGCACCAAGATAACGTTCTAAGCCATCTGCAGCGGTCAATTCACTTAATAAATTAATTTTTTCTTCTTTAGTAAAGAGCGGTTTATTTAATTGGCTTTCTAATTTGCTTTGTAGCCAACTTTTTTGCTCCATATCTTGAACATGCATAAACTCAAGACCAATCGAACCACAATAGGTCTCTTTTCAGCATTTCAGCTAAATCACCTAATTTAATGTTATCGCGATGATAGACGTAGTGATTAATATTGAAGGTTTCATTGAGATCCTGTTCGGTAAAACCGTGATAACGGTAATCCAATTCAGGTACGGTGGAGACTTTCCAGCGATAATAATTGATTGGGTCAAGTTTCGCTTCTAAATGACCGCGGAAGCGATAAGCATTGATAAATTGGAGGACTTTAACTAATTTGGCACTGGCTTCTGGATCGATAACCGTCACAGCTTCTGTTGTATTTTCTCGCGCTAAACGACGGAAATAATCACGGACTGGTGAATGTGGTTGCTCTACTGCGGTTGTTTTCGGCAATGCATCAAATGTGGCACGCCAGCTTTCATCGATTGAAGATGGGTCTTCTAAATAACGTTCGTATAATTCCTCAATATACGATTGATTAGAACCACCTAAAGCGGTTGAAGCCAACCATTCATCAAAGGCATTGTAATGCTGCATATCTACCCCTTGTATTACATGATGTTGTCTGCCCATTATACATAGGATAAAAAAAGAAATAATCCTCAAATCACACTTTTGTTACAATTTTTGTGATCTCACTTCAATAAAAAAACCGCACCTAAAGTGCGGTCTGTTTTATCAGTGTTTTCTTAGAAACTTAAGAATGGGCGTGATTTTTTTCAATTGTAGCTTCACCGATACCATCAATATTTGAAAGCTCAGCAGCACTTTTAATTTTGCCCACTTTGTTACGGTAATCAATAATCGCTTGTGCTTTTTTCTCACCGATACCTGAAAGTTTTTGTAGAGTTTCTGCATCTGCTTTATTGATGTTTACTTTTGCAGAAGAAGCCACTTTCTCTTTTGCTGACTCTTTTGTTGAAGTCGCTTTTTTTCTTTCACTTCTTTTTACTTTATCTGCGGCTTTTTGTTTTTTTGCTTCAGATGCTTTTTTTCTTTCGCATTATCTTTAACTGAATTGAATTTTTTTCAGTGGCTTTATCTTTAATTGACGGTTGATTATTCTCAGTCGCTTTTTTTCTTTTTAAAGCAGATGCTTTCTCTTTTACCGCATCTTTTGCAGAAGTTGCTTTATCTTTCACTGCATCTTTCGCGGAAGTTGCTTTTTTTCTTTAGCGGCATTAACTTTATCTAATGCGCTTGATTTCGTTGAGCTCGCACTATCACTCATTGATTTAAGCTTATCATTTGCCGCATTTTTCACGTCAGCTTTTGTACTTTCAACTATTGATTTTGAATTAGTTACGACTGATTCTTTTGTTGGTAATACAGATGTATTCGTTGCCAATGCAGAACCAGATACGGCTAATGCAAGTGATGTTAATGTTAAAAAGTGATTTTAAAGATTTCATAAAAAAACTCCTGTTTTGTTATTAATAGGGCTCGACAAGCGAACCTGTATGCTAAGACTTATCTTAAGAAAATTAGTTCAAAACAAAAAAACGCCCCTAATAAGGAGCGTCTTTAAATTTAATGCTGACTAATCATCGCTTGAGAAGATAGAAAGTAATCTTAATAAGCTGATGAATAAGTTGTAAATTGACACATAAATACTCACTGTTGCACGAATGTAGTTTGTTTCGCCACCGTGAATAATATTGCTGGTTTCATAGAGGATTGTCATTGTTGAGAATACCACAAACAATGCACTGATCCCTACCGCTAATGCTGGAATTTGGAAGAAGAAACTTGCCACAATTCCTAACAATAACACGATAAATAATGAGAAAATCGCGGTAGAAAGGAAAGACATATCTTTCTTCGTTGTTAGCACGTAAGCTGAACAAGCAAAGAAGACGATGGCTGTACCAGCGAAGGCAAGCATAATCAAATCTTCCATTCCTCTCGCCACATACATATTTAAAATTGGCCCGATGGTATAGCCCATAAACCCAGTGAACGCGAATGCAGCCAAGATTCCCCACGCACTATTTGCTAAACGGTTTGTCACAAAAAGTAAACCGTAAAAGCCCACAAGTAACACGATAAGATTTGGATAAGGCAAGTTTAAGCTCATAGAGATATAAGCAACAACTGCCGAAAATGCCATCGTTAATCCCAATAAGAAATAGGTATTACGTAGCACTTTATGTGTGCTAAGTAGTGATTCTTCCTGTGAATTAACAACAATGCGAGATTGCATAAAAGCTCCTTATTTTATAAAGAATAAAGTTGATGAAACATCAATCCGTAAAGTAAGGGCTATAGGTCAAAAAAGTCAATGGTAAATCAAGAATTTGTTTTTAATT